>Ga0172381_10001838_pt1 | contig 24293 bp, 25 predicted proteins | sample Leawel6488metaG_FD_119754 | JGI IMG/M metagenome (GOLD analysis project Ga0172381, IMG submission 119754) | Leachate microbial communities from a municipal landfill in Southern Ontario, Canada - Leachate well 64-88 metaG | ecosystem: Engineered > Solid waste > Landfill > Unclassified | place... | reverse complement strand
TTGTCGGGCAAATTTAAGCCCCCCACCCCAAACCCTCGCCCCTCGATTGCCCCCCACCTCAATCCTCCCCCTCAAGGGGGGAGGAAGAATAACAATTTTGCAAATATAAACTTGGGGGAGGGGGTCAAACAAAAGCCCAACATCCATTCTCAACCCTTCGACCGTTCAACTTATCGACTCATCGACTTATCGACTTATCAACTAGAAGACGGGAAAAGGAAATTGGGAATTGGTAATTGAGAACAGAACCGTTCGACCATTCGACCTTCGACCTTTCGACCCAGTCACAGTCACTTAATCACTTCGTAAAAAGCCAACCATCCCTACCTCCCCCTAATCCGTTTCGTTATAAACCAATTTCTTTCGCAACTGCCATTGAATTAGAGTTAAGGCAAGAATTATGATGAACAAAACGTAAGCAATGGCACTCGCCTGACCGATTTTGAAATATTCAAATGCGTTTTTGTAAATGGCATAGACCAAAACATTTGTGCTGTCCAGAGGGCCGCCCTGTGTCATCAAATAAATTAAATCGAAAATCTGAAACGAGCTTATGCAGGTGATTACCACGACAAAAAATATTGTCGGTGATAAAAGCGGTACGGTTATAAATCTGAAGGTGTCAAATGCGTTTGCTCCGTCAATTTTTGAGGCTTCAAATAATGATTGGTTTAAGGCACTCAGACCTGACAAAAAAATTACCATATTGTACCCGACCAGCTTCCATACGGAAACGATTATAATCGCAGGCATAGCAAAATTCGGGTCGTAAAGCCAGTTGATGTGCAAATGCAATATATGATTTAATATTCCGATATTGGGGTCAAAAATCCACTGCCAGATAACCGCAATTACTATCATCGGAGTTACAAACGGCAAAAAATAAGCGGTCTTAAAAAACTCGGAACCTCTGATTTTTGAATTCAAAATGCAGGCAAGCACAAGGGGAATTATTACCGCAAAAATTGAGGTTGAAATTGCAAAAACAAAAGTGTTTAACAAGATTTTGCCAAACAGCGGGTCGGTAAAAATGTCCTTATAGTTGCTTAGTCCCACAAATTGGGCTTTATTTATCAAATCCCAATGCATAAAGCTTAATCCGAACGAGAAAATTACGGGGATTATAATAAAAACGAACGTTCCAAGCAGGGCAGGCAAGATAAAAACCCAGCCCATAAAAGATTTGTTGCTTGATAAAACGGATAAAAATTTCTGCATGTTTGTATTATACTATAAAGTGGATAATGAAGGAGGAGCAGGAATTGATTAACATTTCGGAAACGGTTTTTGGAAAAAACGATATCAGAGGAATTTACGGAAAAGATATAACAGAAGATTTATTCTACTACATAGGCAAAGGGTTTGTTAAATATTTAATGGAATATTCCAAAAAGAAACCTTCAGAAATGTGGCTTACGGTGGTTCAGGATGCAAGAAATCATTCTCCGGCACTTGTCAAGGCACTTATCAACGGCGTTGTTTCAACAGGTGCAAATATTGTCGATCTGGGGCTTGCTCCTACGCCAATCGGATATTACTCCGAAGCGGTAGGAATTGACCCGAGAGTAACCGGCGGAAACGATATTATAGGAGCCTTAATCGTTACTGCCAGCCACAATCCGCCCCAGTACAACGGATTGAAGATGACTTTTGATAAACAATCATTGGACGAAGAACAAATAAAAGAAGTAAAAGCCTTTACTTTCAAAGAACTTGAAAATAAAGAATTTCCGGTTAATGCAGGCAAGGTTAAGACCTACGACTTAATCCCTGATTACACAGATGTTATGAAAAAAACTTTTGGCAAAATAGGTGGAGGCGTAAAAATCGTTGTTGATAGTGCAAACGGAACAGGCGGAGTCGTTGCTCCAAATTTGTATAGAGCGTTGGGCTGCGATGTTATCGAGTTGTATTCAAATCCTAACGGAAATTTTCCGCACCATCATCCGAATCCCAGCGACGAAAAAACTTTAATTGACATAAAAAAAACAGTTTTGGAAACAGGAGCGGATTTTGGGATAGCGTTTGACGGTGATGCAGACAGAATAGGTATTATTGATTCTCAAGGCTGCAGCATGACAGGCGACAAGCTTCTTTTAATTTACGCTCAGGATGTCATTGAAAAAATGAAGGGGGCTAACAAAAAGCCGATAATCGTGTCTGAGGTTAAATGTTCTCAGGTACTTTATGACAAAATTAACGAAATCGGCGGTAATGCGATTATGTGGAAAACCGGACACGGCTACATTAAAAGCAAAATGAAAGAAGTGGGAGCGGTTTTGGCCGGTGAAATGAGCGGACATACGTTCTTTAAAGACAGATATCACGGCTTTGATGATGCAACTTATGCGGGATGCAGAATGATTGAAATAGTCGCAAATCATAAAAAAAATGACCCTAATTTTAAAATAGAACAGCTTTTAACCCCGTTTGACGGAATTTTTTCTTCTCCGGAAGTTCGATTTCCATGCGAAAATGAACTTAAAAAACCGACCTTGCATTCATTTGAAAAACTTGTGAAGGAAAATCCTGATTTATTTGGAACAAAAATTAGAGAAATCGTTACTATTGACGGGCTTAGGATAATTTTTAACGATGGGTTTGCAATTATTCGCCAGAGTAACACCGAACCGGTTTTCACGCTTCGCTTTGAAGCAAAAAGCAAAGGGCAGGCCTGTCATTACGAAAATGTCATGTTGGAAAGTTTAAAGAAAATTCTGGAAGGATAGGCGATGATTTTATTTATATTATCTTTCTTTTTGGTTTTTGCGTCATCTTACCTTTTGACAAGTATTATTGCACCAAAGAAGAGCATCTTAGGTCTGATTTATTTGTTTTTAATAGTTTTTGCCCAACTCGTTTTGACATTTGAGGTTTTATCTTTATTTACCGCCATAAAAGAGGGCTGGGTGCTGGGGGCAAATGTTTTTGTTTTGCTTGCCGCCGGACATGTTTGGGATAGAAAATCAAGACCGCTCTGGAGTTTAGACTGCAAAACTTTCAAAAGCAGGGTCGCAAATTCTTTGAAGTTGGATAAATCACTGGTGTGGCTCTGTGCAGCTTTCTGTGTGTTTATAATTGTTTCGCTGATATTATGCTTGCTTATGCCCATAACAAGTGCCGATGCACAGGGTTATCACGTGGCAAGAAGCCTCTTTTGGGTGTTGCAGGGAAGCTTAAAACACTTTGAAACATCCGATATAAGAAATTTATGCCTGCCGATAAATTCAGAGATAATTTATGCATGGATTATTTTATTTGTCAAAAAAGATGTTTTTCTCGGATTTCCGTCCTTTGTCGGATATATTTTGTCCGTGGTTTCTATCTATAATATGCTGGGATATTTGGGATACTGTACAAGGCGAAAACTCTGGGTAATTTTTATATTATCATCTTTCTCATCAGTGCTGGTGCAGGCTTCCAGCACCGAAACCGATATAATTATTGCAGGACTTGTTTCGTCAAGTATTTTTCTTTTCTGGTATGCACTTAAAAACAATAAAATGACTCCGATTTTTATGTCGGCGTTGGCTTATGCCCTTGCTTTGGGGGCAAAAACTCCCTCGATAATTGCAATTCCGGGGGTCGGCCTGTTTTTGCTGGCTCTTTGCGTCCATTTTAAAAAATATAAACCTCTTGCATGGTTTTTAGGGTTTGGCTTAATCAATTTTCTAATTTTTTCTTCTTATAACTACATTTTGAACTTTATACAATTCTCAAATTTTATGGGAAGCAAGAGTTTTATGGTGGTTTCAAAAAATTATTATGGGATTAAAGGAGCGTTTGCAAATTTTATAAAATACATTTTTATGTCTGTCGATTTTACAGGTTTTAAGTGGCCTAAATATGTGGGGCCGGCTATCGAAAATTGCAGGCAGCTGATTTTATCTTTTTGCGGTTTAGGTTATGTCAAAGACGGTTTGTACTCAACACGCTATGTGGTTAATCAAATGTTGCTGGAGCCGATTATGGGTGCCGGCGTGCTGGGATTTTTAGTGTATGTTCCCTGCTTGGTCTGGTCATTAATAAAGCCGATTTTTAAATTCAATTCAAAAAAGGTTCGCTTTATATTTGCCTTTGCCCTGCTCTTTATTATAAATATTTTTGTGATTTCATATTTGCTTGTTTATATGTCATTTAGTGTAAGATTTGTTATGTTTTTTATGGTGTTGTCTTCTCCGATATTAGTTTATTCATATTTGGGCGGCAAAAATCCGCTGAAATACGTTATAGTAGCTTTCTCATTGTTTTATCTGCTTTGTGTGTCAACACATCTTTGGGGAAGACCTTTTATCAAAATAAGCAAAATATTAATGGTTAATCCTTCCATCACTTTACTTAGAGAAAGGGCCGTTTGCAAGGATTATGAAACTAATCCCGATAATTCAAATTCGGCGTGTATTTTAAAAGACAGAATAAAAAGTAAATATTCAAAAGAAAACAGAATTTTGGCATTTTTGAATTCCGGTGATAGTATTTATCTATTGAAAACTCTGGAGTTTGAAGGATATAGCATTGATTTTAGAAGGATGGAAGATGTTAAAAATATAGATTTTGACAGGTATAATTTGCTAATTGCTCCTAATAAAGGCCAATTTTCTACTTATATACAGGATTATGAAAAAAGGAAAGGCGAATTTGTCGGGATGGAGGGAAAGAAAATTATATTAAAAAAAGATAATCCTGTTCCCTGCTTTTACAAAAAAAATAGAAATTTGTCAGGCTTGAAAAGCGAAGAAAGCTCTTACCCGTATCAGGTTTTGTGCGGCATGAGCGGGGATTTTCTAATTCAAAAGCATTTGGAGGTGATAGACCTTGCCGGAGTTATTAATCCATATTTTAACAATTACGGCTATTATGTTATTTATAGAAATACAAAATTACCGTTGATATTGAACGCCGGAGCAAAAAACAATTAAACCCGCCCGTAGATGTCCTCGTAGCGGACTATGTCGTCTTCAATAAGCAATTCCCCCAACTGCACCTCAATAATTTCAAGTGCTGCTTTATAAGGGTTTTGAAGGGAGTGAACAGCCTTAACCGGTATGTCAATGCTGCGTCCTGAAGGCAAAATATATTCTTTGTTTTTAAGGACGACTTTTGCTTTCCCTGACAGCACAACCCAGTGTTCGCTTCTGTGGTTGTGGGATTGGACTGAAAGTTTTTGTCCGGTATTTACATGAATAAGTTTGGTTAAAAAGCCTTTCCCTTGAGCCAAGACCGTATAAAATCCCCATGGCCGATAGACTGTTTTATGAATCAGATGGGTGTTGTCATTTTGTTTTTTAAGTATATCAAAGATTTTTTTAACTTCCTGCGTCCTGTCTTTTTTGCAGGCTAAAATGGCATCTTCTGTTTCGACCAAAACGGTATCTTCAAGACCTATTGTCGCAACAAGCTTTGAGGAAGCGTAGACGAAAGAATTTTTGGAATCCTTGTCCAAAACATGTCCTATCATTACATTGTTATTTTTATCTTTTTTGCTTACATCGTAGATTGATTGCCACGAACCCAAGTCGTTCCAATCGCTTTCAAGCTTTACAAGTGCTATTTTGTCGGATTTTTCCATAACGGCGTAATCTATGGAAATGCTCGGCATTTTGTCAAATAAATTATACTCAATTTGGTCGGAAGATGAAAAGTCAAACTCTTCCATAACTTTGAATATTTCCGGTGCCAATTTTTTAATTTCGGCAATCATAGTTGATGCTTTGAACATGAAAATTCCACTGTTCCAAAAATAAGTTTTTGCCTCAACATATTTTTGAGCAGTCTTTGAATCCGGCTTTTCGACGAATTCTTTAACTTTATATCCGTTTAAAATCGGCGTGTTAAGGATGTTTATGTATCCGTAGCCGGTTTCAGGGTAATCAGGTTCTACTCCAAAAGTTACAATAAAGCCTTTTTCGGCTAATTTTTGACCTTTTTTTACTGTTTCCATAAACCTTTTTTTGTTTTGGATTAAATGATCCGACGGCACGACCAAAATCATGGGGTCTTTTTCTTTTTGTTGAATAAATTTTGTAGCAAGAGCGATTGCCGGTGCTGTATTTTTGGCTAAAGGCTCGGACAAGATATTAATTTTTCCTGATAATTGTTCCAGCTGAGATTTTACGTTTGCAGCATGCTTTGTATTTGTTATACTGACGATGTTTTCGGCAGGCATAAAATAATTTAAACGCTCAAAAGTTGACTGTAAAAGGCTTTTTTCCGCATTAAGGTTTAAAAGCTGCTTTGGGTATAACTCTCTTGATAGTGGCCATAGTCTGCTTCCTGAACCACCTGCCAGTATTATTCCGAACATTTGAACTCCGTTTCTTGCTTCACACTAGCAATTGTAATCAAAAAGATTTGCAATGTAAATATTATAACACTAACCATTCGGGGAAAATTTCAAACTAATTTGTCCAATTTTTCAATTAATTTTTGTGCTGCGGTTAAAAGCGGGTCTATACTTGGGGAATATGGCGGAGCATAGGTTATGTCATTTGAGAAAAATTCATCAACAGTCATCGGACAGAGCAGTCCGGTCGCAATCGTATTTGTCCTTTTATCCGCATCACCTGTACCTATGGCTTGTGTACCGAGCAGTCTTCGTGTTATTCTGTCGGCAATGAGCTTTATTGTAATATTTTTGGCTTCCGGCATATAACCGACTTTATCTAATTTCGTAACCATGACAGAAATGGGTTCAAAACCTAATTTTATGGCCTGTTTTTCGGTTAAGCCGGTAATGGACATAGTTAAACCAAAATATCTTGTAACTGCAGAACCCAAAATTCCTTCAAAGCAGTCATCTCCTCCGCATAAGTTAATTGCGGCACAACGACCCTCTTTGCCCGCTGTCGAGCCGAGTGGAATCCAGACCGGCGTCTGTGAGACAATTTGAATTTTTTCAACGCAATCTCCGGCTGCATAAATATCGGGAATATTCGTTTGCATTTTGTTATTTACTTTAATTGCACCCGTTTCGCCAAGTTCAATTCCTGCATCAACGGCAATTTCGACATTTGGCTTTACTCCGGTTGCAATAATAACAAGGTCTGTATCAAATTCAAGTCCGTTTTTTGTTTTAACTCCGGTAACTTCATTCTTGCCAAAAAACTCAACAACGGAATCGGAATTTATTATTTCTACCCTTTCCCCGTCACGCTTAAGTACGTGGTTTTTGATTAAATCGGAAATATCATCATCAAAAATCGGCATTATTCGAGGTGCAAATTCAATCATCTTGACCTTTAGCCCTTGCTTAACAAATGCCTCCAACAGTTCGATTCCGATATATCCGCCACCGATAATTACTGCATTTTTGGAGTTTAAAACTTTTTCTTTTATATTAATCCCGTCTTCTAATGTTCTCAGGGTGAAAACATTTTTCAAGTTGACATTTTTAATAGGCGGAATAAATGGTCTTGCACCGGTTGCAATAACCAGTTTGTCATAATCAACGGTAAATTCCTTGTTATTTTCTAAATCAAGCACGAGAATTTGTTTTTTGTCGGGCAAAATTTTTGTGACTCTGTTTAAAAGGTGAATGTGAATATTGCTTTGTTCAAATTCTTCGGGTTCTCTTGCCAAGAGCATTTTATAATCGCTGAAATTTCCCTCAATAAAAAACGGCAAACCGCAGGCCGAATAAGATACATGAGTATCATCCGTGTAAATATTAATCTCCGCTTCAGGCTTTAACCGTCTTGACTTTGCGGCAGCCTTTGCACCGGCGGCAACGCCGCCTATGATAACAAATTTTTCCATAAACTGATTATAAACGATACTATTTTTTTTTCAATAGCTTAAACGCTTGGTTTTGGATTACTCTCTCGGTTTCGGGAAATCGACTTTTGTGTGTGCAACATTATTAACTGCATTTGTGAAAAAATTCAAAGATACAACTGCGATTATTTCAAGGATTTCACCATCAGAAAAACCTGCTTTTTTGATATTTTCAAATTCTTCATCGCTGACTTTCCCCGATTTTTTCATGACTAATCCGGCGAAGTCTATTGCAGCTTGAGCCTTTTTATCGGAAGATTTACCCTTCCGGCTTGCCGCTATTTCCTCTGCCGAAAGAGTTTTGGAAGCGGAATAAGAATGTGCCGCCAGACAGTATTCACAGCCGTTTACAGCGGCTATCCAAAGGCCTATTCTCTCAGCTATTGCGGCATCCAATGTCTTTTCTGATAATGCACTGCTCATGCCTGAAAAAGTTTTCAAAACTGCAGAAGAATTCGCCATTACCTTGAAAATATTTATGGCTTTTCCGCCCTGAGTAATTTCATCCAAAGCTTTTTGGGCTTTTTCAGATGCTTGTTCCTTACTTAATAAACCGATACGTTCCATAATTTTCTCCTTTACTGTTTATTTTTATTTGTGATTTTTTGTTCAATTTTTAAAGCGGTTTTAGTTTTGGCAAGTCCGGCCTGAGAACTTTCTTTCAAAAGCGGCGACATAAGCTGACTTGTTTGGGATAGTGCGTCAACCACTTCATCGGCGGGGATTTTGCTTTCAACGCCCGCAAGTGCAAGTTCGGCCGCTGTAACCGAATGAATAGCCAAAAAAGCATTCCTTTTTACGCAGGGGATTTCAACCAGTCCGGCAACAGGGTCGCAGGTTAATCCCAAAACGTTTTTAAGAGCGAGTGCAACGGCGTTTACTATCTGTTTTTCACTTCCGCCCAAAATTTGCACCAATGCTCCTGCCGACATAGCCGAAGCCACACCGCATTCCGCCTGACAACCTCCGACGGCTCCCGCCAGAGCCACTTTGTTTTGGATTATTGAACCTATTTCGCCGGCTGTTATAAGTGCGTTTATTTGCTCTGTTTCTGATAGACTGAGTTCCTCCGATATAGCTATTAACACGGATGGAACAATAGCACAAGAACCCGCTGTCGGGCAGGCAACTATTTTTCCCATTCTTAAATTTTCTTCTATGGTTGCAAGTGCATAGGTTGTTATTTTCTCAAACAATCTGCCAAACAGGGCATGGCCAATTTCAAACTTTTTCTGTAATTTTTCGCAATCATCTCCGCACTGTCTGCTGATTGATTTCTCTTTTGATTGCAGGCCGGCTTTTATTGCATCTTTCATTGCATCCAGACTTTTTTTAACTTTTTTTCTGACTTCATCAATGCTTATGTCAAGTAAAAGAGTTTCTTTTTCTTGAGCAAATTCGTATATTTTTTGTCTTTTTTGTCCGCAAATTGCAAGCAATTCGGCGAAAGTAGTAACATATTTTCTCATATTAACTTTCCAATTTCCCCACATGTCTGATTAAATAAATATCATCAATTTTCTTAATTTTTTCTATAAGGCTATAATTCAAAGCACTGTCAAGGCCCATACACATTGAAGCTTCCTCTCCTCTTGCACTTCTTTCAACTGTTAAAGCGGCGATATTAATTCCTTCATTTTGGATAAGCCCGCTTACTTTTGAAAGTATCCCCGGCTTGTCTTTGTAAATTAAAATCAACGTGTTATATTCCCCTGATAAATTGATTGAAAAATGGTTTATATTGGTAATCTGGACACTCCCCGCCCCGAGGGAATTCCCTGAAATCGTCATTTTGTGGGCTCCGTCAAAGATGAAATCAACCGCATTTGGGTGACGGTTAAAATCCTCTAAAAATTCGAAATTATGCTCAATTTCATGTGCTTCAGGCAAATTAAAAACGTTTTTTATCCTGATGTCATCTACCTGCAAATCTAAAACGCCTGCCAAAAGACCCTTATCCGTGCCATGTCCGCGTCCGGTTTTTGCGTATGAGTTGTAAAGCTTGAAGGTGATTTTTTTTGGTGTGGCTCCGTAAATATTTCTCGCCAAAAGCCCCAATCTTACGGCACCTGCAGTATGAGAACTGGACGGACCTACCATTATAGGCGAAATTATATCAAATAGAGAATTCTGTTCCATACCTGAATTATACTCCAAAAAATTCCTTGGACACAACCTGACCGTAGGGGTAATATTTTTTTTAATACTGCATTAAAAGGATTTCAAAGCGAAAAAATGTGAGGTATAATATTGATGGTTTTAAAATAAGGGGTTTAATATTATGGGTGGTTTTGACGTCAATTTCAACAACAAACCTATTATTCAAGAGGCAAAGTCAATGCAAAACGACGGTGGTGCCGGGAATTTGGGTTACTTTGAGCGTGAAGAAAAAGAAGGAAAATCCGAAAGAGCCAGCATTTTTACGGACGAAGGAGCTGATTCATTCAAAAAATCAGGCGAAAATGAAGGAAGCAACGAAGATTTTTCCATCGCAAAATGGATTGCCCAGATTATTCTTAGCATTAAAGATTGGTTTAAGAAAATTTTTGGATTGAGTTAATCCAATATAGTTACGCCGGTTCCGCTGCTGAAATTTTGAAAATCATCTAAATAACCATGATTTGACCGATAGCCGCGGTACATGCCATATCCGTTAGGATACTGGTTATTGTTGTTGTACCCGTTATTATAGCCGTTGTTGTAATTGTTGTAATAGGGATTTATCGGCGGCGTAAACCCTGTCATTGTTCCGCCCAAAGGTGAACCTCCCAAACTCCCGATTATCCCCTGCCAACCGTTCCCTGAAAGCGAGTTTTGGGTGTTATTTCTGTAAGTTGCGGAGGCAGTTTTGAGGGCTTCGTATCTCTGTCCGAGGTCTCCGCTTTGAACAGCCCCAAAAACTTGCTGTTCAAGTCGTTCTATCCTTCGTTGAGGATTATTTTGCGGAAAATTTTGTCTAAAAACTTTGGATTCCAATCTGGATAACTCACCTTGAGATATGTTCGGATTTTTGTTAATCTGATTAAAATTTGAAATTATATTGTCTATTCTTTGTGAAATTGTGGAACCCGGATAGGTGGTAGTGAACAAACTTTTCTCAATTCTTGAAAGCCTGAGTGAAATATTTTGGTTTGCAAAAATACGTCCGAACAATGAGTTTTCGACCCTCTCTATATCCGGATAATTCACTTTAGGGCTTCTTGCAAGAGGAGTATTGAGGCTTGTTAAATTTTCGCCGTAATTATTTATTTCTGCCGGCCCCGGAACAGGCTGAAGCGGCGGGAAAAATGTCACGGCACATTCTCCAATAGTTTCCCCCAAAATTAAAAACAGGCATAAAATCAGAACTCGTTTCATATTTTCTCCTCATAGCTTAGACACCATAGTCTAAATTGAAAAGAAAAATCTTACATTACACATTCGGCTGCCAGTCGGGTATTTATTGAAAAATTATAAAAAGTAATCCTGATAAAAAACATATAGATACAGAACTCAGCAAGAGCCAAGTATGGATTAGGGGGTGCTGATTTTTCCACAGCCCTATTATAACGTTTTTATGAAAAGTGCCTTCAAAAACTGCCGGTTCCATTTCAATATCTGTTCCTAATATTTTGCTTGCGTAAAGTGAATTTGGAATAGACATTACCAAACCTTTTGAATTTCCTGACTTTGCAGCTTCTTCTATCGTAAATTGCATTTTATTCTCCCTTGATTTTATGTTTTTATCCTTAATACAATTTTGTCCGTTCTACAATTTTGAACATCACCCAGATAGTTGATTTAAAGGATAATGAGTCCAAAAGTCTGAGTTTCCCTCACTTTTTCGTATGTCGAATTGTAAATAATTTTTTATTTTTGTTTAAACAATTTTTTGAAAGCTTTATAATAAAACTATCGGAGTAAATTTAGATTTGGAAAGGGAGAAAAAATATGAAAATTGTTTTTAATTGTTGTACAAAGCCGGCATTATTCAAGCATAACGCAGGTGTAACCTTGTTTAAAGGTGAAAAGCCCGAAGTTGAAGTTAAACCTCAGGTGAAAACAGATTCTCAACCTTTAGCACAGCCGACAGCCGATACCGTTGAAATAAGCGGCAAAAAAGGACCTGAAGTAAAATGCGAAGGCGATGAATGCAAAGGCCCTGATTGCAAAAAATAGGTAAACGTTTAGGTAAGGGTGCCATCTAAAAAGTCCCCCTCGATAATTAACGTCGTGCCGGAACAAAAAGCATCAGCTGTTAACAGATTGTCCTTAATCCGGCATCTCAAGTGTGAGATCCCGAATTAAGGGCGATTTTGTTTGAGGCCGATGATTTGTGTTTCGGGATGACGAGGGAAACTTTTTAGGCGGCACCCTTTTTGTTTATAGTAAAATGTTCTTATGAAACCTGAATTATTACTGCCCGCCGGCAATTTAGAAAAATTAGAATATGCCGTCAAATACGGAGCCGACGCTGTTTACCTCGGAGTTGTGGATTTCAGCCTGCGTTCAATGCGAAAAGGCGAGCTGATAACTTTTGATAACCTTAAAAAAGCAATCGATTTGGCACACAGTCTCAATGCAAAAGCCTACATGACTTTAAATATTTTTGCGTTCAACAACGACATTGAAGAACTTGAAAAATCAATTGATATTGTAAAAGATGCAAATCCTGATGCGATTATCTTAAGCGACTTTGGGGTCTTTAGAATTGTAAGAAAATACATGCCCGATATGCCCATTCACATAAGCACACAGGCAAATACTTTGAATTATGAGGCGGTAAAATTTTGGCAGGATAACGGTGCGAAAAGGGTTATTCTGGCACGGGAACTGCCGATAACGGATGTGGCAAAAATCAGAGAAAAAGTTCCGGATATTGAACTTGAAGTCTTTGTCCACGGTTCGCAATGTGTTTCTTTTTCCGGAAGATGCCTGTTGAGCGATTACATGACCGATAACGAGAGAAAAGCCAATCAGGGCAACTGTGCCCAGCCATGCCGCTGGAGTTACAAACTCGTTGAAGAAACCCGTCCCGACCAATTTTTTGAAATAAATCAAAGTGAAAGAGGAACGCACATTTTAAGCCCGAAAGATTTATGCCTTGTGGAACACTTGTCAAAGCTCATTGATGCGGGTGTGGCCTCGTTTAAGGTCGAGGGAAGAACAAAAAGCCTGTACTATGTGTCTGCCGTTGCAAAAGCTTACAGAAATGCCATAGATGAAGTTTTAAAAAATCCGAAAGCTGATTTGGGCAAATATTTTGAAGAACTTAAAAAAGTCGGAAACCGCGGCTATACACAGGGATTTTATTTGGGTGATAACAACAGCGAATGTTACAGTTATGACGTATCAAAAGGGCTTGCCGGAGCTGATTTTCTGTGCGAATTTTTGGAAAAGCTTGAAGACGGCTTTTATAAGGTTAAGATTAAAAATAAAATTTTGCTCAATGACGGGGTTGAAATAATCACGCCTGAAGAACAATTTTTGACGAAAGTTGTCGAGATAAAGGACAAAGACGGCTGCAATTGCGAAGTCGCCAACACCAACGACGAAGCTTTTATAAAATTTTCGCAAGCCCCAAAAGACTATAAATATGCACTTGCAAGAACCCCCGGTGTCTTGTTTATTAATAAAAAACCAAAAGTTTAAGGAGAGAAAATGTTACTAAAGCCCGATTTTAATTTAAAAAATATATATGAAATTGACCTTGAATTATTAAAAAATCAGGGAATAAAGGCGATTTTCTTCGATTTGGACAGCACGATTATGATATCAAAATCGGCACAGTACACCCAGAGAACCGAAGAGTTTCTTAAAAAAGCCGATGAGGACTTTTTTATCGCCGTTATTACAAATAATAAAAAATGCGATTATCTTGAAAAAGTTGAAAGCATTTCAAATTTTCAAATTATCGGAAACGCAAAAAAACCGTCGACAAAAGCTATGAAAAAGCTTCTGTCCAAAATAAACATAACTCCTGATGAGGTCGTAATAGTGGGCGACAGACCTTTGACCGACATTCTTGCCGGCAAACGGCTCGGTGCAAAAACAATTCTTGTCGGCTCAATCAATGCCCACAACGAAGGCTTTGCAACCCGCTTTATACGCTGGCTTGAGCGAAGATTTATATTATACTGATTTTATTTTCGTTATATTTTTGAATAATTTCTTTTGGCGAAGCCATCTTGGCTAAATCCATCTTCGCCAAATCTAGCGGTTTTTCTTCATATTTTTTTCTTGTATTATCAAGCACTACACCCAGCTTGTTAATTGCCAAACCTGAAAGTAAACCTACCAGAAGGGCTTTGCCTCCGGCGACCAGACGAACCGTGCAGTAAAGCGATATCATAATAGCTCCCAGTGCAGGAACCCCGTATTTGAGTGCAACAGAAATTCTTTCGTCTTTGTCTTCCGCTTTCGCAAGACCTTTGCCTATAATCCCCAACGAAACCAGTACGCCTAAAGCGTCCAGAGGTGCAGAACCTATTTTGAAGTCACGGATTTTGTCAAATAATTTGTCTGTTTCTAAATCTGTCGACTTGTTTAAAGATTTGGTGCATTTTTTAACCATTTTTTCGATTTTTTTAAGCTCTCGCGGGGACATGGATTCTTGATTTCTGTAAATTTCCAGTATTTTATTCATGTTTTCGATGATTTCATTCTTAGAGGCATCAACTTCAGATTTAATATCTATTTTTGTTTTAGCCGCCAATTTTTCCGGAAGAAAGTATTGGTAGAATGTTTTGTAGGAATTTTTGTCCTTAAAAACTTCTTTCATTGAGTTAAAGACATCCTTGTCAAGGTCCTCCAGCCCCTTGTGAATACCCGCTAATCTTGAATTTTCACCGGTTGCACTGAACGCTTTTTTGTAAATCTCTTCTATTTTTGTTGCCTTTTCGCCTACGGATTTTGCATTTTCCGGCTTAATTTTGCTTTTAAACTCGTCAAGAATTGCATAAAGTTCATCAAATTTATACAGAGTTTTTCGATAAGATTTTCGGGACGTTTTTGTGGAAATTCTTACAAACATATCAGTGATGCCATCGGCAGCTTTCCTGAGAAAAGGTATCGGATGAATAAGCTTTTTGAACAAAACGTCCTTGGCCGGCCCAGTGTTAAACACGGCATTTATAAAGTATTTTGCCTTTTCTAAAGCCCTTTGCGTCCAGGGCATTTTGCCGTCTTTGCCACGGGGGGCAAATTTCTCTTCCAAATGTTTAAAAAACTTGTCGACTCTTAAACGGGCCCCTTTAGGCAGCCCTTTCATCAGTGCCAGAACTCCAAAACCGGCAACTAACGCAGTTGCGGCGATACTGTACCCAAGGGCGTTGCTTTTCTTCTCTTCCTCCTTTTTCCCCTCTGTTTTTTGTGTGTCTGTAAAAGGTTTTGAAATAGCATAATCCACACCACTACTTTGTAATGGTGCGAAAATTCTTTCACTATTCACACTGTTTGGTTTTATCTGATTAATCATTGATGAACCTTCAACTATATAAAACCAAAAGCAGTCAAAATTTGCGTTTTAAAAAGCTCTAATAAGATTTTGTTACAATTTCCATAATCGCTTGGGCTGCTTCGACGGAGGAGTTTTTATCAGACAGAAGTTCCCTGACTTTCCCCAGTGCTTCAATATTTTCCTCACGATATTTCGTATCATAGAGCAACTTTTCTATGTTATAGGCTATCAAATCCGGTTTTGCCCTGCCTTGTATAAGTTCGGGAACAATGTTTTTGTCTGCAATTATATTTGGCAAAGAAACCCTGTTTATGCATCTTACGCTTAGATAAATCAGGTACAAAAGCCATGGCCCGCGGTATGAAATTATCATCGGAGTTTTGTACAAGGAAGCTTCCAGAGCGACCGTTCCCGATGCTAAAATCAAAGCATCCGAAACGCTTAACATCGCTTGGTTTTCGCCCTTTATAACTTTGAATTCGGATTGCTTTAAGTATTTGTCAAAAACATCATCTGCCAAATTTGGAGCATGTGAAATCAAAAATTGTATATCGGGATGTGCTTTTTTGAGAATTTTAGCTGATTTTACAAAAATTTTCATTAGTGATTTAAGCTCAAAGACCCTTGAGCCGGGGAAAATCGACACCAGTTTTTTGGTTTTATCCAGCCTGTGTTTTTCAAAAAATTCATCTCTGCCTACAGGTGGCGGAAGCTGTGAAATCAGCGGATGTCCGCAGTAATGAACATCAATGCCATGGGATTCATACAGCGTTTTTTCGAACGGAAATATGCACAGAACTTTATCAACGCATTTTTTTATCACGTTAATCCGCCATTTGCGGCTCGCCCAGACTTGCGGCGGAATATAGTAATAAATTTTCAGGGATTTGTTGTCTTTTTTCAAAACCTTTGCGATGTTGAGATTAAAAGCCCCATAATCAATTAACAGAACCAAATCCGGCTTAAATTCGTTTTTCAGGTAGTTAACTAATCTTTTGCCGAGGCTGAGGTGGTCGAATAACATTTTAAACGAAAAACCCACAGCGGACATTTTTTCCTGAGTCGAAAACAGTTTTACGCCGGCATTTTTGAGATTTTCGCCGCCGATTCCTTCGATTACCAAATCCAAATCGGCAGGACAAGCTTTCTTTAGCTCCTCAACAACCCTGCCCGCATGGATGTCACCTGAATGTTCCCCTGTGATTATAAATATTTTTTTTTCCATAATTGCTAACTGCTCACTCCTGACTTCTAATTAGATAACCAATCCGCACTTGTAAATTATAGCAAAAACTCCGACTTTTGTAACTATGTAAACAATTGTTACGATTTTAAATTTTCCTAGATAGTGTCGTCACGAGATATGTCCCCAAATGGCAATGCATCTGATTTGTACAGCAGCTAAGTAAGATGCTGTATTCTTTGCATATCGTGTTGCTATTCCCCGCCAACGTTTTAATTGCATAAATGCATTTTCTACCAAGTGCCTTAATTTGTACAAATATTTATCGTAATCCCTTTTTACAATCCTGTTTTTCTTCGGCGGAATCACAACTTCTATACTAGCATCAATGGCTTTTTGGATAAGGCCATCAACGTCATATGCTCTATCAGCCATTAAGGCTCCTGCTTCAATTCCGTCAATCAATTCTTCAGCTTTTGTGCAATCATTGACGGTACCCGCTGTAATAATAACTCTGACCGGCATACCATACGCATCCACGGCCAAGTGTATCTTTGAACAAAGCCCCCTTTTGTGCGTTCCATATCTTGGTTTCCGCCTCTTGCTCCCGAAGCATCAGGATGAACTTTAATATGACTCGCATCTATCATTAGCCATTCAAAATCAGGCTTGGTGAAGACCTTTTCCAGTAAACCTTCCCAGACTCCTTTATCACGCCAACGGCAAAATCTACGCTGTGTATTTTTCCACCCGCCATAGCAAGGTGGTAGGTCACGCCACGGAGCGCCTGTCCTTAAAATCCAAAATACACCGTTAATAAATTGTCGATTATTTTTTGCAATTCCACCCCAAGAGCCTTGTTGCCCTGGCAATAATGGCTCTAATTTATTCCATAATTCGTCCGAAATGTCGTGCCTTTGTTGCATATTTTCCATGTGAAACCTCCTCTTTTGCTTCCACATTTATTATATCACAAAAACTCGTGACGACACTATCTAGCAAAAGAATTTATTTTGAAGGTTTTTACCAAAAGTAGAGGTATTTAGCAAATAATTTAGAAAGTAGAGGTACAAAAATGCGAGTTAATTTTAACAAAAATGATGTTCACACGCAGCACACAAGTTTCAAAGCAAAAACAGACATAGCAAAACGTTTTGCGGCTTTAGGAGTTAATGAGATAGCTGGGCTTGAAGGAGATGTTGCCGGAGTTTATCAGAAATTTCTTAAAGATGAAGATGCTATCAGAAAAATAGGTGATGACTTTACTCATATTTCAGTCTTTCCCGCACTTGGCGGTTATGGTGCCCGTCATATTATTACAAATGTAACTTACGATCGCGGTTTACAGGAAACGGTTGAAAAGAAACAAGGCTTTTTCAAGGCCTTATTAGGAAAAACACATAAGCCAATACAAAAAGATGTTCCGCCCGTTGAGATAGAACGTTACCACGATTGTAATGGTGATGTAGATGTAAAGGTAGAAGATTTATATACAAAAATCCTGAGAATAATCGTGAAAGACGTTGAAGACGCAAGGGTAACAAGAGAACTTCAAGAACAGTTGGTAGCGAAACATAATGAAGAACTTAGCAAAAAAAATACTGTTTTAAACAATATGATATAGCATAAAACAATAAGAGTTCTGGTAGGTTAAGAGGGGGCTGTCTCAAACATCCCCCCTCGTCATCCCGAAACATGAATTATTGGTTTTAAAATGGATTGTCCTTAGTTCGGGATCTCATGTGTGGGATGCCGGATTAAGGACATTCTACGAGGAGCCGATAACCCATGTTCCGGCACGACGTTAGTTGTTAAGAGGGGGCTGTTTAAACAGTCACCTCTTTTACGCCTCTTTTAAAGTCTTTATGTTATCAATCTCTTCGGATATTTTGCGTTTCGTTTTTCTTATTTCAATACCTTCTTGCAGCCTTAAAAAATATCCGTCAGACATTCCAAAAAGTTTGCACAAACGAAGGTCAGTATCAACCGTAATACTTCTTGTCCCTTTTATTATTTGATGGATACGATTTGGCGGTACAAAAATCGCCCTTGCCAATGCATTTTGCGAAAGGTTGAACGGTTCAATAAATTCTTCTGTAAGTATTTCGCCAACGGTTGGCAAATCAATGTATTGCATTTCTAAAATTCCTTATCTTACTTATTATTATACAGTACGTACCACGTAATGTCAACCCCGCTCTTTTGAAGCAAAAAAGCATTTGGCAATAAATCAGTGATAGTCCACAATTTCTACTTCAAAGGCATGATTATCCAGCCATCTGAAACAAATTCTGTATTGATTATTAACTCTTATTGAATATTGTCCTTGCCTATTACCCTTTAAGGCTTCAAGGCAGTTTTTTGGCGGAATCTTTAAATCAAAAAGGCAGTTAGCGTATTCTATAAGTAAAAGTTTTTGCAAAGCCCGTTTTTGAATTTCAGGCGGAAATTTTTTAGAAAATATTTCATTCCAAATTTTTTCTGTTTCTTTGCATTTGAAAGATTTTATCATCCTTGATTTTTGCCCCTTATACCGCCATGATTATGATGTTATTCTTATCTGCGTATTTTATTACCTTTTCCTGATCCACGATAATCGTTTCATTTGCCTCTACCGTCAAAAGATTTGCCCTGTATTTTTTCATTGTCTGAAGCGTTGTTAGCCCGACTGTCGGAATATCAAAACGTTTATCCTGCGAAGGCTTTGAAACTTTAATCACTGCGGCACCGCTTTTGGCAAGCTTTGCTCCTCTCCTGATACATTTATCCGTTCCCTCAATCGCCTCAACCGCCATAATCATCTTGTCTTTTATCACAACAGACTGCCCGACATCCAATTTGCCCATTTCCTTTGCCAGCGAAAATCCGTAATTTACGTCATCCATTTGATTTGGCGTCGGTTTCAATTTCCCCAGAATTCCGGCCGGAATCATTAAATTCTTAATAAAAATAGTTTGGTCCAAAACAGTTATACCGATTTTTTCCAGCTCATTGACAATCGAAAGCATAACTTCATCATCATTCAGTCTAACCGCATTTCTGACTAACTCCAAAGCCTTTGAATCGAACTTGGGGCGTTTAAGTATCAAACCTTTGTGGACCTTACCCAAAAAAGTAAGTTGTTTAATTCCTTCCGTTTCCAGAATTTTTTGGATTTTTAAAACTTCCCCCGGTGAGCAGGAATAAACTTTTGAACAGTATTTTTTTAATTGGCTGCAATTGTCTGCGGAAAAAGACACGGCAACAACATCAAAACCGTTATCCTTAGCATATTGAGCCATTTTAACGGGCAAAAACCCGTCACCTGCGATTAGTCCCTGTTTTTGTTCCAAAGTTATCGACATAATTCCAAATATTCTCCTCTTGACTATGAAAAAAATTATACTACAAAAATGTGTATGTGGTAATATTAGTGTAAGGTTAATGTAAGACGAAAGGGGCCAAATGCAAACCGCACCAAAAGGAATGAGAGTCCACATAGGAATTTTTGGCAGAAGAAATGTCGGCAAATCAAGCATCCTGAACGCTTTGACAAAACAGGATATTTCCATTGTTTCAGCCACAGCAGGAACAACCACTGACCCCGTTGAAAAATCAATGGAATTGCTTCCGCTGGGACCGGTTTTGTTTGTAGATACCGCGGGAATAGATGACGAAGGGGCTTTGGGAGTCCAAAGGGTTGAAAAAACCAAAAAAGTTATAGACAGAATCGATTTGGCGGTAATCGCATGTGATTTCACCGGATTTAACGAGTTTGAAGAGCGTTTAATTAAAGAATTTCAAACAAGAAAAACCCCTTTCATTATCGTTGTAAACAAAATTGACAAACTCTTACCCTCACCCCTTGAGGGAGAGGGGATTTTTCAACACGAGAGTGAATCTCGAGTGTTAGAAAAATTGGGTGAGGGGTCATTTGCCAGACTCAAAAAATACGATGTCGATACAATTTACGCCTCCGCACTTTTAAACAAAGGGATTGGCGATTTAAGACAGGCGATAATAAACAACGTTCCGGAAGAATTTTTTTCTGACGCAAGTATCGCTTCCGACTTAATCCCTGCCGGCGAAACCGCAGTTTTGGTTGTGCCGATTGATTTGGAAGCCCCAAAAGGACGTTTGATTTTACCGCAGGTGCAGACAATTAGGGATTTGCTGGATAACGACTCAATCGTAATTGTCACGAAGGAAAGAGAGTTGAGGAAAACTCTGGATAATTTAAGAACTCCGCCTGCTCTTGTAATCACAGATTCTCAGGCATTTTTAAAAGTATCTGCAGATGTTCCCAAAAATATAAAATTAACCTCTTTTTCAATACTTTTTGCAAGATTGAAGGGTGACTTAAACGAATTTGTGAAGGGAACACTTGCGATAGAAAATTTAAGGTCCGGCGACAAAATTCTAATTTGCGAGTCCTGTACACATCACCCAATCGGTGATGACATCGGCAGGGTTAAAATCCCCCGATGGCTTGCTCAATATACAGGCAAAAAACTTAAATTCGAACATTATGCGGGGCATGATTTTCCCGAGAACCTAAAAGATTACTCACTGATAATCCACTGTGGAGCATGCATGACCAATCGGCGTGAAATTCTATCACGCATCTTAAAGGCCAGGCGGGCAAATGTCCCGATTACCAACTACGGGTTGACAATCGCCTATTCATTAGGCATATTTGAAAGGGCTTTGGGACCGTTTGAAAGTGCGAAAAATATTTATGAGGGGTTGAAAAATGCGGTTTGAACACGATATATTGGGAACAGTTGAAATCCCTGTGGAGTCTTACAGCGGGATTCACACACACCGTGCTGCGGAAAACTTTCCCGTTTCGGGTTACAAAATTGACGAAGATTTAATAAAAGCTTACGGGCTTGTTAAGTTGGCAGCAACTAAAACTATTAGCGAGATGCACCCCTCATCCCAACCCTCTCCCGCAAGGGGCGAGGGAGATACTCAAAGTGCAATTATTCAGGCTTGTGAAGAAATGGCTGAGGGAAAATTGAATGAATACATTGTCGTCGATGCACTTCAGGGCGGGGCCGGAACTTCACTTAATATGAACGTTAATGAGGTTATCGCAAATAGAGCGTTGGGAATTTTAGGCAAAGAAAAAGGCTCTTATGATATAATTTCTCCGCTAAATGACGTTAATAGATACCAATCAACGAATGATACTTTCCCGACAGCCGTAAAAATAGCCGCAATATACAAATTCAGGAAGCTTGAAAAATCTGTAATCGAGTTGCAGGAAGCATTGCAAAGAAAAGAGCAGGAGTTTTCGGACGTTGTAAAAATCGGCAGAACGCAACTTGTGGAAGCTGTTTTGACGACTTTAGGCAAAGAATTTTCCGCCTATGCTGAAGCGATTTCTCGCGATAGATGGAGAATTTACAAGTGTGAAGAGCGTTTGCGGGTTGTAAACTTAGGCGGGACGGCAATCGGGACGGGGCTTGGTGCCACCAAGCAATATATTTTCGGTGTAATTGAAAATCTGAGAGAATTGACGGGGATTGGGCTTGCGAGAGCGGAGAATTTAGTTGAAAATACCCAAAATGCTGATGTGTTCAGTGAAGTTTCCGGAATTTTAAAAGCACATGCGACAAATTTAATAAAAATTTCTAACGACCTGAGGCTTTTAAGTTCTTACGGCGAAATACATTTGCCCCCTGTACAGGCAGGTTCTTCAATTATGCCCGGTAAAGTAAACCCCGTTATTGCCGAAATGGTTGCCCAAATCGGACTCAAGGTTCTCGGAAATGACTCAATAATAAGCCATGCAACCGCTTTAGGGCAGCTGGAATTAAACCAGAACATGCCCCTGATTGCCTTCTCTCTGCTGGAAAGCCTGAGTTTGCTGATAAATACAAATAAAATTTTAGCCAAAAAATGTATTGATGGGATTAGAGCTAATGAAGAAAAAATTAAGTCGGATTTGCATTCCGGTACTGCAATTTTAACTGCACTTTTGCCTAAACTGGGCTATGAAAAGCTTTCGGAAATTTCTGAGAAACTAAAAGACAGTAAAATTACCGTAAAAGAATATGTTTTGCAAAACGGCTTGATAAGTGAGGAAGAATTTGAATACTTAATCTCTGCGGAGTGCGTTTTGGCTTTATGAAGAAACTTGAATAAGCAAAGGGGTTCGGCAAAATTTTACCGAACCCTTTTTGTTTATAGGCTTTCAATTAACCTATTAAATCAGGAAGAACCTGTTTAATTGTTCTAGGGTTATATTCAACACCCTTCATTTGTGCACCCATTAGTCTGGCTGTGTCAAGTAAATTTCTGGTGTAACCGAATTCATTATCATACCAAGCCTTTACATGTGCCATAGGTCCGACTGTTTTAACGGATTCCGGAATAAATATCGCATTTTCCATTCTTCCAAGAATATCCTTAGAGGTCGAATTTGCAGGTGCTTCTCCGATAAAACGCCTTAATTCTTGAGATTTATTTGCCATTCTTAAAACGTCTATTATCTCATCTGGAGATGCATTTTTTAACAAATTATAATAGGCTGAAACCAAGCTTCCATCCAAATTTGGAACTCTAAGTGCGTCAGCCAATAATTTCTTATTGAGTTCAGGTATAACTTTTCCGGTTTCTTTTGCTGCTCCTGTGGTGGTAGGAATAATATTATCCAGCCCCGATCTTAACTTTGAAGCATAGCCTTTATCATGGATAAATTGAGTTTGAGTAAGGCCGTGTATTGTTTCTGCCATTCCTTCGGAAATGCCGAATACGTGCTTGATAATAGATGTTAATGTGGAAAGACAGTTTGTGGTACAGCTGGCGTTGGACACTATTTTTTCTTCCGGTGTCAATAAATTATGGTTGACGCCGAAAATATACGAATTTACGCCATCTCCCTTAGGCGGTGCTGACAACAATACTCTTTTTGCTCCGTTTTCTAAGTGTCCTGCTAATTTTTCAGTAGTTGTCAAAGCTCCGGTTGCATCTATAACAATGTCTGCATCTACATCAGCCCAATTTGGAATATTTCTTTCTCCAAAAATACGGATTTTTTCTTGAGAATTTCCTTCTCCTACAAGAAGGTAGTTTTTACCATCTTCAATAACAGATTTCAAATTAGCAGGGAAATATCCCATAACTGAATCATGTCTCATAATTCCTGCAATATCATTTACTTTATCAGGTGTTCCAACATTCATTGCAACTAATTTTAATTTTACGGGAAGATTTCTGATATCGCCGACTATTTGTTCCAATGTTTCGTTATATCGGCTAAAGTGTTCTGTAATTTGCTGAAAAGCATTTTTCCCTATTCTGCCTGTTCCCGCATTTATTGCAACTCTAATTTCCTGAGCGGGGGTCCCTGTAAACGCTACCTTCTGGGCTTTTGCTTTTTTTTGTATTCCTAAATTTTGTGAAGGAATAACACGTTGACTAATTTTGCTAATCATTTTTTTCTCCTATTTTTCTTCCTACTACTATCTTATTGCTAATGAGAACATGGAAAATGTTTTTCGAATACTCTCACAGAAACGATCAAAAAGATCCTACGAATATTTCAAAAACCGTAAAAAAAAAATTTGCTAGTTTTTTTAAAAAAAAATTAAAAAATTTTTAAAACCCAGCAATATCAAGGAAAATCGCCTTCACATTTGTTAACAATAAAAATGGCTCAGGTAAAAATGCAAACAAGTCTTGCATCAATGACGCAGCAGTGTAGGTTTTAAGCGGTGTAATTATTTCTTGCCGACCTGAGCCGTTACTAAATAAGGGATTTGTTAATTTTTATTAAGCAATTCGCCCAAAACTGAGCTTACGGAAAAAGTAGTCAGGAATTTCGTAAAAAGCATGTACAAATGGCTTGATTTTTGATATAATAATACCTGTAAAAGTAATATTACAGGAGGGTTTTAGATGAGTTTAGTA
>Ga0172381_10001837_pt1 | contig 24293 bp, 32 predicted proteins | sample Leawel6488metaG_FD_119754 | JGI IMG/M metagenome (GOLD analysis project Ga0172381, IMG submission 119754) | Leachate microbial communities from a municipal landfill in Southern Ontario, Canada - Leachate well 64-88 metaG | ecosystem: Engineered > Solid waste > Landfill > Unclassified | place... | reverse complement strand
TTTTATATGCCAGAAATAATTCTGATAATAGAATTAAAATCGGATATTCTTCTAATAAATTATTAAAAGAAGATATAAAAAAAATTGGATATAAAAATTTTTCTACAGAGATAGTTGAAAAAATTAATGATAAGGAGGAGTTAATTGTTAAATACAAATATTACAAAGAAAAATATATTATGAACCCGCTTTCTTATTATTATAGATATAATATATCCGAAGAAAAGCGGAAAAATATGAAAATAGGCAAGGAAAATAAAATTAATGAAAAATATATTAATTTTAAAGGAAATATAAAAATAAAGGATAGATATTTTTATGAAATTTCTAATTATTGTTCCCATGGAAGTTTTACTATCAGAAAGATCTTATTTAAAAAAATTTATAGCTTAAATGGGGAATTTTGCCCCATCTGTCGCGGAAGCATTCTGGAAAATACGTCGTTAGACAAAGAAAATATTAAAAAAATCTTATATCCAAAGCAATTAGAAGAAAAATATATATCTACTTATTTTCCTTCCTTATACAAATCTATACTAAATATACCGTTTGGAGATTTTCAGGAAAAAGTATTTGCTTTTAAAAATAATATTTCAAGTAGGCCAAAATGTTTAGAATGTTCCAATGAAGTAAAATTTTGTAAGTCAAAAAAAATTTATAATTTATATTGTGATTATCATGCAAACTTACATAGAACTTCTTCTGGAGAGATAGAATTATATAATTTTATAAAAGACACCATTCCGGATATAGAAATTATTAGAAATTATAGAGTTAATAATGCTGAAATCGATGTTTTTATTCCCGAATATAAAATGGGGTTTGAATTTAATGGTTTATATTGGCATAGTGATGTATTTAAAAATAGAAAATATCATCGAGATAAAAAAGCTTTTTTTGAAAAACAAGGTATAGATCTTTTTTATATATGGGAAGATAATTGGAATTTTAAGAGAGAAATTATAAAATCCCTCATAAAAAATAAATTTGGCAAAACTGAAAGAATATATGCACGACAAACAATAATAAAAGAATTAAAATCCTCTGATATAGTGCAGTTTTTGGATGACAATCATCTGCAAGGAAAAATATATGGATCTGTAAATCTGGGACTATTTTTTAATGATAATTTAATTTCTGTGATGAATTTTTCAAAAAACAGGGGAAATTCTGAGGGGTGGGAATTATTAAGATTTTGTAATAAAAAAAATATATCCATTATTGGGGGAGCACAAAAATTATTTAAATATTTTATAAAAAATTTTCAACCAAATAAAATAATATCATATTCGGATTTAGATATATTTTCTGGTGATATTTATGGAAAATTAGGATTTAAAAATTTAGGGGAAACTGGTCCTGGTTTTTGGTGGAGTGATAATCATCATAAATACAATAGAAGAAATTTTCAAAAATGGAAAATTTGCAAGAATTCAGAAAAAACAGGGGATGAATTAATGGGGGAAAGGGATTTTCATAAAATATGGAATTCGGGAAATATAAAATGGGAATATATTGAAGCATAAGATATATAAATAAAACCTTTACAGATGCTTCAAGCTAATGAACTTTTATATGGTATTTTAAAAACCCTCGGAAAAATTGAGGAGAATACCCGATCTGCTAAAGGGTCAGGTGGTCCTGCTCCTCAAGAAGTAGGATCGCAAATAAAAAATAAAATTTCAGTACTATCTAATTTAGGACCTTCTCTATTATCATTTGGCAGGGTTAAGCCCAAAACAATAAAAGATTTTTTTACTTTTATTGAGCAATTTGTAGCTATTGGCGCCAAAAGTCAGAAGGGGGCAAAAGGTTTAAAAAATCTAGCAGAATCGTTAAATCTTTTAGGTCAAGGTCTGCCTGGATTAGCTACAGGGTTAGATGCTTTAGGTAGGATCAAGCAGAGACAAGTTCATATGGCTCTTACTACTTTAGAATCTCTTTATAATTTTATGGAGGAAAAAGGGGATGCTTCAAGTACTAGAAAAGTAGATAAAGCTGTTAAAACATTTGATAAGATAGCTAAATCTCTTCAAAAAATAGCTAAACCAATTAAAGATATTTCTCTTAGCTTTGCATATTTAGGTATAGGAATACTTGCCTTTGCCGGGTCATTACTATTAACTGCAATGATCATGAAATTAGCTAGCCCAAAAGATGTTTTTATTTTCCTTGGGGTTGCTATATTAGGATTATTAGTAGTATTTGGAGCTCTTGCTTTAGCTAATAAGTTCATTAAAAAAGGAAGCTCCACCCTTGTTGAAATGGGTATCGGGATGGCTGCATTGGCACTTGGATTAGTTTCTTTTGCTTTAGCAGTTAGTTTAATTCCTAAAATATTGGGGAAGGAAACCGGCGGGGGATTATTAAAATCTATGCTAGTTATCGGAGGAGTTATCGTTGGATCTGCTCTTATATTTGCTTTATTAGGAACTATGATTGTTGAAGTAGCTCTTGGTGCTTTGACTATTTTAATGCTTGGAGGAACTTTCTTTTTACTTGCAGTAATGATTAAAAAAATTGTTGGCATTTCGAATGAATTAAAAGATGTAGATATTAGGGAAACGCTCGGGCATTTAATCGGAGGGGTTCTTGGCGGCATGATTGACGGTATTTCAGTTCTTTCCGGGGGGAAGAAAGGATTCGCAGGTATTGGGGAATTTATAAAAAATAGTGCTAAGATATTTGCTGGAATAGTGGTATTAATGGCAATGTCTGTTGCACTTTCGATGTTTGCAAGAGCGGTATCTGCTTTTGCCGAACTAAATAGTATGAGAATTATTGAAGGATATGATAAGAACGGAAAGCCAATATTCGGCGAAAAAGTTAATTTATCAAAAGTTGCCGATAACATATCTTATTCAATTAGTACTTTTTTAACTGCTCTTCTTGAATCTACAGAAGGACTTACAAAGCAAAAAGCTATTGCCATTCGAAAAATGGGTAGAGCGCTTACCGGAAGAAGAGGTATTCTTTCGGCAGTTATTCAATTTGCAGATGCGATGAAAATATATGCCGAATTTGGGGAAAAAAATGAAATAGGATATATTGATTATGACGATAAAGGAAACGAGATAAGGAAAAAGGTTGCAGCCAAGACTGTTGTTAAAAATATGATTAGTAGTTTCTTATATTTTACAGAACAACTATTTTCGAAATCAGAAAGCGAGTTTGGGGATGGTGAGCCTGAGGGGAAGGGAATTTCGGGTAAGCAAAAAAGAAGAATGAAAAGAATGTCTAAAGCTCTTGTTGGAAGAAATGGTATTCTTGGAGCAGTTATGCAATTCGCCGATACTTTAAAAATGTTTGCTGAATTTGGTCCTAATAATGAAATTCCGATTCTGGATGCAGAGGGTAAACCTGTAATGGAAAACGGAAAACCCAAAATACTTTCAATGGGCATTATTGCTCAAAATATTGTTTCCGCTCTTACAACTTTTTCGGATACTCTCGCAACAAAATTAGAAAAATCTAGTGCAAAAGATGCTAAAAAAGCCATCCAAAAATATAGCGGGGTCATAGAAGAACTTTCTAAATTTTCAGAATCATTATCAGCTTTAGAAAAAACTAATGATACCATTTCAAATTTAGCTAAATCTCTCAATGATCTTTCTGTAAGTCTCGATGGATTTGATACGGCAAAACTTTCAAAACTTGCTGCTATTTCTGTGAGTGCTGGGGTAACTAGCGGAATTTCCGATGGAACTACGAGAGGAACTACTGCTGAAAAAATTCAAACAACCTCCAAAGTTGTCAATGAATCCTCTATTCCAACAACAAATTGGGATGTAATCTCTGCTCAAATAGGAGTTGCTGTTGGTTCCCAATTATTAGATGCTATGAAAAAAGGCCAAGTTAAATTTGAATTTAGCCCGTCATCCCCAGGAAAAGGAGTTTTAAGTTTTGATTAATTAAAACTATAAAGGATAAAAACTGTATAATAAAAAATTATATATTATTTTTATGAATTTAATTAAACCCTCCTATGAGATCATCACACCAATTGACGATCCGGAAGAAGTAAAATGTCTAATGCGAACTATCGAAAGAGTCGCAAGAACCTGCTATAAATCAGAAGATAAAATAGCAGAGGATTCTGCCGAAAAAATGATTAATAATCTTATTAAGAGAAAACATGAAGCAATGATTGAATTTTACGATATCATTGTTAAATTTACTTGCGACAGAGGAATTTCCCATGAAATTGTACGTCATCGACTTGCATCTTATGCTCAAGAAAGTACTCGATATTGTAATTATTCTAAGGACAAATATGATCATGGAATTACATTCATTGATATTAATAATATATTTAAATTACAAATTGGGAAGGAATTTAGTCATCCTATTTCTGGAAATACAAAAGAAATAGCTGAAGAAGACATTCTATATTGGTATAATGAATGGTATAAAGCAATGGAAGATTCCGAAAGGCATTATCATAATCTTACTAACGCATATTGTCCGGCTCAATTAGCTCGTAGTGTGCTGCCTAATTCTGTTAAAACAGAGATCAATTGTAAATATAATCTTCGCGAATGGAGACATTTCTTTCGCATGAGATGCGATGCACCTGCTCACCCGCAGATGAGAGAAATAACGATTCCTTTATTAGCGGATTTTAAATCAAAGATCCCAATCATTTTCGATGATTTGTCATATTAAAATATTAAATATGAAATGAATCCATTTTCGCAATTTAGAGATGATCTTGTAAAAGGAATATTAAATATACAGGATGCTTTTTATTCAAATGCGATTACAGCTTTAACATACATAGCTTTAATTTTATTTTTTATTTATATTATTAAAATTATTATTCAAAATAAAAAAGAGAGAAAGGAAAGGGAAAAAAGATGGATTCGTTTTGAAAGGGAATGGATAAGTTTATTTAATAAAGAGGAGATTGATAAATAGCCAATATATTTAGAGAAATAAAAAGATATAAATAAGGATATAAGTATATGAAGATAAAGCGATTAGGTGTTACTGTAAACTGCTTTGACTCGAGTGAACTTTTATTTGACTTAATTTCTCAGATAAGGGATCAAGTGGATTGGGTTGCAGGATTTTATCAGAAAAAATCTTATTGGAAAAATCCAATGGATCCAGCTGATATGGAAGAGTTGAATAGATTAAAAAAAATCGGGCTTATTGATGAGTTAATAGAATTTAAACCAAATTATCTCAAATATTCAAGAGAGCAGGAAACGGATAAAAGAAATATGGGTATCGAGCTAGCAAAACAACGAGGATGCTCTCATATTTTAAATATCGATGCAGATGAATTTTATGATGCTGATCAATTCAGAAATGCCAAAGATATAATAAATAAAAAAGGTTGTCCAATCACATACTGGAGTTATGTAAATTATTTTAGAGACCTAGAACATTATTTGGTATATCCATTTAGACCTTTTGTTCCTGGTATCCATTCAACATTCTTTACATACACATTTAACGGTCCTGCTCCCGGCCCAACAGATCCGACAAGAAGAATTTTAAACCCATTAAATATAGGAACTTATGTTTTTGAAGATGATGAAATCAGAATGCAACATCTTGCGTGGGTTAGAAAAAACATTCGTAAGAAATTAGATAACTGGTCAGCTAAAGATCATTTTGATCAAAATCTAATTAACAAAGCTGTTAAACAGTTTGAAAATTGGCACGAAGGTGACCCAGCAATTATGCTATTTAATGTTCCAGAGAATTCAGTGATAGTTAAAAAGTTAGAAAAAAGAATAACATCCATAAAAATTCCATGGGTAGAAGAAGAAATGGAGCAATGGAGATTGAAACAACCAGAGAATGTAAAAAAAGAGGTTATTTAGCCTCTTTTTTTATTTTCATATAATTGCTCTATGGATTCGGAGACAAAAAGAGATTCTCCCACGATATCTCTATCTAAAGTTGCTAACCCGGGAAGCAGATCATTTTCAATAAGTTCAATTGAGGTAGGATCTACTTTTTCAGATTGTCCTGATGCAGGATTTAAAACCTCATAATGAAGGATATTTCCATCCGCATCAAATTTAGTAGAAAGTATATTTCCTTCTACCCATTTTTCTGATTCCAATGATTTAGCTTTAACATGAGAACCAATATGTATGTATTTTTCTTCTCCTTGAGTAGTTGGAGGGGGTTGCAATGCTTGATTTAAATCCTTAACATCATAGGTGTACATTAAATTTGGACCTCCTTTATTCTGGGAACTTTGGCCAAAACCAATTCCTCGTCCGGGATTGCCATAATTAGCAGCGCCGCCGTATACTGCATAACCTGCTCCCCCAAATTCATTAAGTGCTTCTTGTATAGTCTTTGCTTTCATATTTTATTTATCATTAATTATATGGTTCTCATACAAATATTAAATATTCAAGCTGAATTGAAAATACCTGAGGATTAAAAGCATAGAAGCCGTCGATTAAATTTCTTGTATCTTCAGCATCCGGAGCAGATGTTCGAATATACATATCTCCGACTTTTTCCCAAGCATCATTAGTAGTTATCCATTCAAGATAATCCCCCGCGCTCATTTGGGATGAATTTGAACAGCCGCTCATACCTACCTCAATGGTTTTAATAATTGGGCGATAATAAGTTGAAGAATCATAGGCAGCTGATGGTTCTATATTTTCATTTATTCTTATAATCGTACAATTTTCTAATCCAATTAAGCTAGAATCATAAAAGCAATTATAAAGTGTACAGTTTGATAAAGAAACATCGGTTAAAAGAGATTTATATATCGAAGTATCTCTAATAAAAGTGTTATAAATTGAACATTCATTTATTGTTGATAAATTAATTTCTACTCTAGCAGAAGGATCCCCATATGGAAGCAAAGGATAATCCTTATTTGTCCAGGATTTTTCCAGTATTCCGTTCATCAGGGTAGAGCTTAACGTTAAATTAGAGCTGTAAACTAATGAATTTGAAAGATTATAAGTTGCAAAAGATGAATCTACAACTCCAGCAATATATGATCCAGAACCATTACTTGCATCCAACCCATAAGTTGCGCCAGAAAAGTCCGTAATAAAAGGTCCAAAATAAATAGAAGGATCAAAATTAATTGCAAGGTCCAATGAACTAATGAAATTATTTATTTCAATTGGTTCATAAATTGCTACTATATCCGGAACGTGATTAATTTCAAACCATTTATTATAATCTGATTCTGTTTCTGGATAGGTTGCTTTAAGTATAATTCCCTGCATTGCTGAATTAGGATATTTAGCATAAAGAATCATTTTTTCTAAATCCTCTTCTAAAGAAAAAGATTGAGGGGCATTTACCCCGTCTATGATAATAGAAGGAAATGGGGAGTCCGAATTCTCCGAAGCATCAATAAGGGTTAATTTGACATTGGATATATTAAAATCCCATCCTAACTGAGTTCCGATAAATCCCATATCGCTTGGATCATAAACAGATGTTATTTTTGCTTGAATATTTGAAAGAGCTATATCAAGAGCTTCATTTATATTGACGTTATTTGAAGCATCTGCTGTAGCATGCAAATTATAAGTTTTATACCCGAAATTTTTATAAAATGCAATGGAAAGATCAATAGTCATATAATATGGCTGAAGACCCCCAGGATCCTCATCAAATTCAGGTAATGTAAAATATTGTGATCTATAATTTAATCCCTTTGATAATCCGGGGATAAAAGATACTTCGCCTGGTTCGAGAATTTTTTTCTGAGAACTATAAGCTGAAACCGGAATTTGTATATCTGAAAAAGAAATCCCTGCAAGAGTATTACTTCCATTTATGACTGCAATAGATTTATTTGGAAGAAATTCCAAAAAAGAATCATCCCCAGTTCCTACGCATGGGGAAAAACCGGGATTTACATAGTTATTGTTGCTGTTATTGAATACGTCAGTTGTAGCCATTATAATTAGCTTATTATTTTATCTATTTATTCAAGATTAAATCGGAGGGAATAAATTTTTGAAGAAACTTATTAGATTCATTTTTAAAAAGAAAATCCCCTAGACATAGGTTAATATGTCTAGGGGATTTAAGCTTAACAGGCGTATCCCTATAAGTTCTAGCAAGGAGTCTTAAGCATTTCAATATAGTTAGATCCTATCCCAATTTAATCTGGTTTCAGATGCGGGGATTCCGAATTTATCGGTTTTTCTTTTTTCTTTAGGAACTGCTTTTGCATCAATAATTTCAACCCCATCAATAATTGTAGATGGGACATATTCTTCAATTTTGGTTTCTTTCTTAGCTTTTCTTTCAGAATCTTCTTTTTTAATTCTTTCGATAAGTTCTTTTCCCGGAGAAGGCTTGTTAAGTTCTTCAATAGGGTTTATCTCTTGATTATTAGGAGCGGGCTCATTTTTACCCCTGTTTCCAGTGCTCGCTCCTAAACTTTTTTTGATTTCTTGGATTGTTCCTTTTCTGGAGGGCAGAATTTGCCATAATGATAAATATCACCATTTGAATCGATATAAGTCTTTTTCAAATGCCATCCCCTAGTTTTAATAAATGGAATTTTTTCTCCAAGTTCTCTTCTTGTAGCATCTTCTGCTTCTTTTAGAGTTTTCTTAGAGATAACAACTTCAGGTTCTCCTATTTCAGTTATAATAGAGGTTGGAATTTGAGCTACTTCTGCTTCAACATGCTTTGTCTCTCTAGGAAGATTTATTTCGGGAACAGGTCTTTCTATTTCTTCATCCAGATAATCTTTAGCATCTTGTACATCCTTTTTCAGATCCTCGAGATTTTTCTTATCCGCAGATTCTTTAATTCTTCTTTTTATCTCATCTCCAACAATTGCATCCGGATTTTCAGCTGTCATTTCTATATTTTCGGGGACAAATTTAAATGGGGGAAAATCTACTTTGGGGTGTTCTCCAGCTTCCCATTCTACTCCTTTGCCATCAACGAATTTTTTACCTTGTAAGGAAGTTTGAAATTCCGGTTTAATAACTTCGACACCGCCTTCTCCTATAATTGAATTTTCTTCTAATTCAGTTTGGGGACTAGCATTCGAAAGAAGTTTATTTTTAAATTTATCTAATTGTTCTTCTACTGAAGGCATTTCAACAGGTTTGGATTCTTCATCTTTAATTTCCTCAGATTTTTTAAATTCATGATTTAGAAATTCTTTTACAACATCTTTAGGTTTTTCCTCTTCCTCCCCTTCTTCAGCAATAAATCTCATATTTTGAGCAACTAAAGCTGTCATACCTAATGCAACTACAGGAAGTAAAGCACCGGCAATCCAAGAGATAATAACTTGATACATTTCGGGATTTGCTGCTTGAACACCAATCAATATAGATTTTTGCCAATACTGCCAATCATTACTTCCTGAATTGGCCATAAATTTAAATGAAGCATATACGTTTGCCGTGACTTGAAGAGCAGTCAATAAAATCATTAACGCCCATGGCAAAAATTTATTCGAGTTTTTTGTCATTAGAAGTCCGAATAGCACACTAGCTTGGCCTAATTCATAGGTTAATCCAAGCAATATAGCAAGACCTAAACTATTAGCAAGATGAAAAAAAGTTATGCTATGTAAAGTACTTACAAATCCAACGCATAAATATAAAATTGCAAATGTTGCAATCAACCCCCAATATAACCCTTTATTAGTTATTTTAAAATTTTTAAAATTCATTTTTTTAATTATATATTTTTTCAAAACATTTTTTGCATAATTGACCTGCTCCATCAATATAGTAATTTCTAAGATTAACAGGGGTATCTATAAAATAAGGGGTTTTTGCTCCACAATGAATGCATCTTTCCTTTTCTGATTTTTTAACTGTTGATTCCATTACTTTTTAATTTCATTTTTGATAAAATCAATAATATTTTCTAAACAGGATACGCTAAAAATTATATCATTTATAGTAGTAAGAACATATTGTTTCCAGCTAGGCTCATAATAGATATATTCAAGCGGATCACCCTTTTTAGTATTAACTACTATATAAACAAGTTTATCGTTATGAGTCTCATCTGCTTCAGAGATGGTAATGTGCTTATAAACTTTGCTTTTCATTTTTTAAATGCATCCTTTATTTCTTCCACACCCTTTACTGTAATAGTGGTATTTGTTTTAATCTTTTCAACAGCATTTTGAACTGCTTGAGCTCGATCATTTGCAGCTCTTGTTTGTTCAGAAGTAAATTTTAATTCAAAATTTAGCTTTTTGATGCTGTCTTGGCCCTCTTGTCTAGTTTTATTGATAAGGGTTTTTAAAGAATCTATTTGTTCAATATATTGTTTTGTTCCTATATCTAATTGCATTTTCCTATTACAGCTTCTTACCGAACTGAATAAAAGAAGAAAGAATAGGATTAAAGTAATCCATTTCATGTTTTTAGAGAAAAATTGATCTGGAGTTGTTGTCATAATAATTGATCATTTTATTTTTATATATTCTTATTTTAAAGTAGATGTAAACTTTTTATTATACTTTATATCAGAACAAAGGATCCTAGTTTTAGGATCCTTATAGTTTTATTAAAGGAAAAGTAACTATTCAGCAGGATGAATAGCAAGATCCCCGGGATCTACAGCAATGGGTTCGTCTAAATTAAGGGGTGTTTCTAACTCCGATGCAGGATCTCCTTCTGTAGGTTCAAGCTCAAGATAAAAACCTTGCTGCATAGCTGCATACTTATCTTGCAAGAATTGAATTTGTTTAAGCTCAATTCTAGCTTTTTCTAGAGAGATAGAAACCGATTCCATAAGAGGAAGATAATTTTCACTTTCCGATTCAAAATCCTGTGCTGTTTGAAGACCAATCCCTCCGGGATTCATTAAGGAATAATAAACAAACTCAAGTGCTTGATATCCCAATTTAAGAGGTTCTTTCCCATTTAATAGATTTTCAGCTGCTTGAAGCTCCTCGTTTAATTTTACGACTCCCATCCAGCCATTTTTAGTCCAAAATAATCTATTTCTTACATAGTGTTTGAGATAGTCACAAAAAGTTCTAGCATCTTTAACCTTGCCTATTTCCCATAATTTAGAAGGGAAAGTTTTAGAAGCAGATTCGAATTCAGCTGCTGCAGCTTTAATCTCCTCCTCAGTTGGTTTATTTGGATTATTTTCAACGGCTTTTTTAAGCTCTTTTTTAAGATCCTCTGCATTATTAATTTCAAGTTCTGCCATATTTTTTACATTATTTTTAAATTATAGTATAGAGGGGGAAATAAGTTTTTCAAATTCATCATATTTTTTATCTATAATCATTATAAATTGAAATTCTGTATTTAATACAGTTTTTTTCTTTAATGGATCTATTATAGAAATATTGTGAATACTAACATGCCTAGATAGATGGATAAAGAGAGATATTCTTTTGAATAAATTTTGCAAATAAATTTTTCTTTTTTCATAATGAATATATATTTAAATTATATTCGAAATGCTAATTAACAGTTTGTCTAACCAATTCGTCGTAGTTTTTCCTAAGAATTTCTTTTATCCAGAAATTCATACCAGGTGGACTCCTATTATCAAAAGGCTAAAACTCCCTTACGAAAGTGTTGAGGATTTTATTAATGCTTCGGTTCAAAATATCACATTTCCTGCCGTTGATCTTCCAACAGCAGAGCAGCAGCAATCTCAATATAAAATTGCTTATCGAGGGGGAAAAGAGCTTGAAGCAGTCTTAGATAAAAATTTAAGTATTACTTTTAAATTATCAGAGGGATTTATTTCTTATTGGATTCTCTTTGAGCAAATTGAAAAATTTGTGGAATACTCAGATAGAGTTCCTTTTTGGCCCCCTATGTTTGTTTCCTTTTTAGATCATCATGGATTTGAATTAGTGGAATTTACCTTTACAAAACTTATTCCTACGAGTTTATCCCAATTTGAAATTTCATATGCTACAACTGCAGCAGAATTTAATACTTTTTCAATGAATATAAAATATAATAGATATACAATTAAAAGAAGAACAGACACCCCAGAAGGACTTTAATATATAAATAAATGAGCTTTCTTATGGAAAAAGAAATTAAATCCAGAATCCGTTTAGAAGAATCAAAAAAATTTGATTTTCCTACTTACTACGATATTAAATATTCGCAATCATCAAAGATTTTTGAATCCGAGGAGATAAAGGATATGACCCCGGATCAAATACAAGAAGCTGAAAAAACTTATTATCAAATTTTGGAAAAACTTAATAAAGGAGAAGATATGGATGAGGGGTTTCTAGGAGCTATAGCTGGTGCGGGAGCTTCGGCTTTAGTAGGACCCAGTATTATGAAAGCATTGTGTAAAGCATTGGGAATAGATGAAAATGGAACCCTCGGTAAATTGCTAACCAGCAAATTAGTCCTATCTGCTATAACTTATACAGCTCTTAGATAATTTATAAAAACCACCATATTAATAATCATTTAAAACTAAATTAATGAATCCAATATTTGGGTTTGACTTTTCAATTAATAAACCCGCTGCATGTTTTTACCAAAATAATAAATATATCTTTTATTCTTGGCCTTTTGATTTAAGTGAAAAACTTAAAAAAATTTATCGCGACGCGGGCGTTAATCTTATAGATAGAGATGATAAAAAATATAAAGGAAAAGATTCTTCTGAAAAAATGCGATGGGAAGTATCCAACTCCATGTATCTTTCAAATTTAATTATTACTAGCCTACCCGATGGGGATATAAGCAAATGGCAAATAGTTTTTGAAGGTCTTTCTTTTAATTCATCTGGGAATATGGGAATTCAGCTAGGATCATATAAGTATATGATAATGAGGGATTTATTTGATAAATGTGTTCCTTTTGAAAATATGACTACTTATTCTCCGATTACAATAAAAAAAACTGCCGGATGCTCTCAAAAAGGCAAAAATAAAAAAGATATGATTGATGCTTTTGTCCAATCCTCATCTTGCGATTTAGCAAAGACTATATCTTCAAACTCTTCTTTATTTCAAAAGAAAACAGGGACTTGGATAGAGCACCTTGATGATTTAGTTGATAGTTACTGGGCAGTTGAAACTTATTTAGCTAAAAATTAATATTTAAACAATTAATTCTATCATTTCACCTCTTCTGATCAAGCATTTGTTCTAATCTTAAAGCAATTGATTTAGGCCAATGCGCGAATTCATCGGACATGCCAAATGTATTGTCCCAATTAGTATTTCCATTGGGCATTTCAAATTTTTCTTTCTTCAACCAAGTAGCTATTTTTTGGAAATATGCTATGGGAAGCCATAAATGTTCTTCGGAGTTTAAAATATCATCAGGGATTTCACCATTAAAAATTAAGGGCATAGCAGATATGATATAATCAACAAATTCGTCAATAGTCTCAAATCTTCTTGGATATTTTAAACCGATCCTTATACTTTTCTTGGGATCTTGCCCTCTTTCAAAATTTAGAGATTCTTCTAAAGATTCGGGGATTAGATTCATAATATATTTTTATTTATTTATCTTTCTTTTTTCTTTTCTTTCTATTAGAGTAAATTCTTTCTTTCTCTCTTGGACACTTATTGTATGACTTCTCTAATGATAGTTTTTATTTTTTCGTTAAAAATTAGTTAAATTCTTTTTTGAGCTATAATTTTAGTGTTAAATCTTCGTTAATAGAAAATTATCGTAGCTTTTTCGGGTATAATAAGAAATAAATACGAAAAACCTGATAAATTATGAATGCAGAATCATCACATGTCTTTCTAAATAAAATGAAGGATAAAATTGATAAGGGGGAATATGATAAGGAAATAACCGTTCCTTTTATGAAAAGAGAATCAATTTATGCGTCTATGAAGGCTCGTGTAGTAAAGAAACTCGAAACAGGGGGAACTCCTGTTTTAACAGAATCAGAAATAAAAAATGCTATTCACGATGCTAAAGAAGTAGCAGCAATATCTTTAGCTTTATTTTCAAAAGTCGGAATAGTAGAAAAAACAGAATCTGGTTGGGCAGTTACTCCTAGAGGGGAAAAACTTCTCCCCCATATTAAACCCTATTAATTTTTTTGGATCTAAGGAGCTTAGACATATTAAAAACAGGCCTAAGCTTCTTAATTTTTTCTAAAAACATGGAAAAGGAAAAAACAATCCGTGTAAGCTTTGGTTTCGATGAAACCCTATCGAGGGAATCAGTTCAAAAATATGCTCAAGAACTTGTTGATGAGGGAATTGAAGTGTGGATTGTAACCTCTCGATTTGGAGATGATGAAAGATATAAATCTTTTTTCCAAAATACAGCTGCTGTTGGCTTAACAAATAAAGATCTTTTTGAAATAGCTGAACGACTAAGAATTCCCAAAGAAAGGATTCACTTTACAGATATGGATGATAAATGGCCATTTTTTAAATTCTGGAATGATTTTTTATGGCATCTTGATAATGATTGGATTGAGAATAGATGTATACTCAAATATACTAAAACTAAAGCAATTAATTCAATTGGGGCTAATTGGAAAAGTAAGTGCAATAGATTAATAAGAAATGAAATGATGGATAAATAAAATAAAACTTATGCTATCATTTCCTTTTTATTGGTCCTGGATCAAAGATTGGAAGTTTTATGAGCATACGCCAGAAGAAGATGCTTCTGCAACTAAAATAATTTCTAATATGCGGTCAGATTTAAAACCCATTGAACTTCACAAAATCAAAGTTATTGATTTTCCAGAAGATCAATATTTTCATGAGGAGTGTCTGAAAAAACAAATTTGCTTGCATCATACAATAAGTGGCAATGGTGTTACCGGAGATATTGCAACTTGGGAAGACGATCCAACAGTTGTAGGAACCGCTATGATTATCGATCGAAATGGAATTCCGCATCAGTTATTCTCTTCAAAATACTGGGCTTGGCATTTAGGAATAGGAAACAAACTTAGAGATTCTCAATCAATTGGTATTGAGATTGATAACTGGGGGGGATTAATTCCTGGTGATGGAACCATTAAAAAATTTGGAAATCCCTCTAAAAATATTCATACTGAAGTAGGAAAATTTTATACCTACTATGGTAATGCCGTTGATGTTGCAATGCAATATTATCCAAGCGGATTTCGCGGATATAACTACTATGAAAAATATACAAATGAACAGATACAAACTATAGGGGAACTTTTATTATTTTGGAAACAGAAATATAATATTACTCTCATGTATCATGAGAAAATGTGGGATCTTTCCCAGGATGCTCTATCTGGTATGCCTGGAGTATGGACTCATGTATCATATCGTAAGGATAAATCTGATTGCCACCCGGATCCATCTTTAATCGGGATGTTAAAAACCATATAATTTAAAATAAAATTAAAAATATTTAAAAGATGAAATTTCAAAGTTTTTTGCAATGGTTAAATGAATCCGACACTTCAGCTAATGATGAAAAATTTGGCTGTGTTATGATGGATGCCGATATAAAAAATTGGACAGAATTTCATACAGCAGGAATTGAAAGGGAAGATATTTATTTAAAACCTTATGATGATTCCTATGGGTTGGAAGAACAACCCCACGTAACAATTCTTTATGGCATCCACGAAAAAGAAGTTGATCCTCAGAGGATGGCCGATCTAATTGAATACTATATGAAACCGGTAACCGTTACAATCAAGGAAGTTGATGTTTTTCCCGGAAAAGAATATGATGTTGTAAAATATAATGTTCCTCTAACCGGTCAATTACAAAAATATCGGGATCTTTTTATGCAAATTCCAAATACCCAGACTTTCCCTGAATTTCATCCTCATCTCACTCTTGCCTATGTTTTATCAGGTAAGGGGGGAAAATATAAAAGGGAGCTTCGGGAGCCTTTCCAGATTACATTTACGAAAGGGGTTTATTCCTGGCATCCCAATAAAGATAAAGATCCAGACAAAACCTCTCGAAAGGTAGTTAATCTAGTTAAAAAAGAAGCTCCAAAAGAAGATGCCTTACCTCCAAATATACAAAAATAGGGGAAATTACATTTATTCCCATACTGTTTTAAAAGGAGAGGATCTTTATCAAGTTCACATTACTCCTAATCAACTTATGCGTTGGAAATATTTAGGTAAAGTAGATCCTAAGATATATCAGACGCAAGGGGAATTAGTTCGAAAGCCTTCCATGAAATTAATCAGTATTCTCCAAAGGGATTTACAACCCACCCAAAAACAAGCATTCGAAAGCTTTCAAGAATGGGGGTTTAACGAAATCATAACGGGATAAGAATAAAACTTATCCCATTTTTGTGTATATTTGTAAAAAATATTATCATGGGGGGGAATGCAATTAAAACTTCTCGTCCGGTTACTTTTGACGAAGCTCAAGAAACAGTTAAATGGCTAAAAGAAAATGTTCTTCGGCATTTACTAATCAGAGAACAGGATATTGAATTATTGGGTTCTTATGGAAAGAAAAAAGACGGGGAAATTTATGGGGATATTGATATTGCCGTTCTTCTTAAACCAGACCCCAATTCTTTTCCTAAAAATACTGAATTAAATATGCTGCAGCATCAATTAGAAACACTGGGATTTGATTCAGCTATTAATTATGGATTTAGAATTGTTTCCTTCGGCTGTCCTATTGCAGGGAATCATGAAATGGGGATTGTTCAAGTGGATTTTATGATAACACACAATCTCGAGTGGTCAGAATTCATTTATCATTCTCCGGATTTTCGCAAAGGGGAATCTGAATACAAAGGATTTTATCGAAATATTCTTTTAATGGCTATTATTACAGAATCAAAAAAAGAAATAATTAAGTTTACTGATATAGGGGGAATAGAAGAAATCGAAGTAAACATACTTAAATTTCCGTGGGGGGTTTGGAGGGTTCGCAAAAATTTTATGGGGAAGAAAGGAAAATTGGTTAAGGGTGGAACGAATCTCAATGGATCCGAATATTTTGTTACAGATCAACCTATGGAAATTTTAGATCTGACTGTGGGAAGCCAGTTTATTCCATCAGATATTGATACATTTGAAAAGCTATGGCATATAGTTATGTCCCCTAATTTTAAATGGATAAATAAACGAGCAGATATCATTAATAGATTTATCGAGTGCATAGAGGAGCAAAATCTTCCCCTACCAAATGAAGTTTTAAAAAAATGCGATATAAAAAATTCAAATTTATGAATAAAAAATCAGAAGTTAAAAACGTAATAGTTTTATTTCCGGGGAGTTTTAAACCGTGTAGCGGCGGGCATATTGACCTTATTAAAAAATATGCCGAACTTCCTGAAGTTGAAGAAATCAGAATTCTTGTTGGGCCAGGTGTTCGAGGGGGAATCACCCAAAATATAGCTGTAAAAATGATTGAAAAACTAACTGAAAATATTAAAAAAGCAACAATCGAAGCAGTTCCTTGGGCTTCTCCAATATTAGCAGCTTATAAGATTGTTCAAGAAGCAGATCCGGGTCAATATACTTTAGCAGCTTCCAGCAAGGAAGAAGAAAATGCTAAAAGAATTTCAGATTTTGCTTGGAAACATTCTTTAGAAGGCAAATTTTATAGAAGGGGAATCAATATAGTTGAATTGCCTGTCAATATTGAGCCTTTAAGATTCAAAGGTAGAACAGATGAACATGAAGGCGAACCTATCTCTGCAAGTGTTCTAAGACAAGATTTAATTAATGGCGATTTAGAAAATTTTATGACAGGATACCCTGACTCAACAGAAGAACAAGTTTCATTCGTTTGGGATACTCTGGAACAAAATATTAGTTTACCAGAATCTGACGTTGCTGCGGATCAAGTTACCGAAGCTTTACATACATCTGGAACCCCATCAGAAAGTTCCCCATTAGGATATGATCGCTATCAAGCAGGATATAATTATAAATCCCAATTTCCTATTACGGAGGAAGAAGATGAAGACGAGGATGAAGAACCTCTCAAAGATTGGGAATGGAATGAGACAAAGAAAACTTGGACACGTAAAAAATAACTTTGGTTTCGTGTTTTTTAATTAAATTGTTAACCTAAAATTAGATAAAAATGTACAGGAAATTAAAACGAGTATGGTCTCATAATGATATGAACTACATACCAAAATTCAAAGAAACATTTCCAGAGCTTAAGAAAGTTTCAAGCGAAGAAATGTGTGATAGATGGATTTTATTAGGTATTGATTTTTATACCGAAAATGAAACCCCTGTAAAAACATGGCTGAGATTTACACTACCCTTTGCAATTATTTTAATGTTGCTAATGCTCATCGGATTGCCAATTGTGTTTTTAATTACAGGAAGCTGGTTTTATCCTCAGACTAAAAAAAATAGGATTTTAAATTGGTTTAGATCGCTGCGGCTTATTTAGCAGGAACCATAATGGCGGCGACAATCCAAATTTGTCAATATATCATTGAAAAATAATGGAAAAATTAATCGGAAAAAATATATGAGCGGTGCAGCAGGACATATCCAATCTCCATGGGAGAATATGGATTTAACATTTGGACAGATTAGAGAGATTATCATTAAATCGTGTTTAGGTACTTTAGAGAATGCAAAAGAAAAATTGGATGGGGTAAATATTCTAGCAACTTATAAGAGTGGTCATGTCTATATTGCTCGTTCTCTAAAACAAGTCCGGGATAACGGTGCTGAAGCGATGCGCTGGGATCTGGTGGGAGAATATATGAAAACCCCAGAATCCCGAGAAGCTTATTCAACCGCCGCAAAGGATTTACAAAACGTTTTATTTACTATAGATGAAGAAATTCTTCAAAATTTCTTTCTAAATGGAAAATATTGGCTGAATATGGAATTGTTGACACCTTTAATGGAAAATATTATTCCATATAATAAAAATCAACTCCGAATTCATAATGTGCAAACTGAAAATGGGGTTATAGATATTAATTTTGACCCATTATTGAAACTAATAAAAGTTGCTCAAGAGGGAATTTCAAAAACTTTTGAAATCGATAAGACTAATAAGGTTTCACTTAAATTTATGGATCCTACAGAATTTTTAAAAGATCTGGATTCCCTGATGGAAAATTTTAATCTGGCAGAAAGAAATACTATTGAAGATTTTTTAGCAATTGAATTCTGGGATTTTATCGATTTCGAATTTTCAAAAATTAGGGAAAGGGATTTTAACCTAATAAAAAGTCTTATTCGAAGATGGGCATATCTGGATAAATCAACATCTATTACTAAACTTTTAGCTGGAAAAAATCAGCAAACCGTTAAATGGGTAAAAGAAACAGATAAAAATATAGATAGTATCCGAACAGTATTTTTGGAGCAAATAATTGAAATATTTTCTAAAGTTGGATCAAAAGTACTATTAAATTCGGAGAATATAGCTTCTTCCGATCCTTCAAAAGCTCAAAAATCCATAATAGATAAAACTGATGATGCGATAAATAAGATGAGTGAATACCGTGGAGAAAAATCCAAGTTTCTAAAAGCTCAATATGAAAGATTTCTTAGAGCGGGGGGATTCGACTCGATAGCACCAATAGAGGGGGTTGTTTTCAATTATGAAGGAAAATTATTTAAACTTACTGGAAGTTATCTTCCTCTACTTAAAATAATCAGCTTCTTCCGCTTTGGAAGAGACAAAGAATGAATGCTCGCTTTGTAAGAGGAGTAGATCCAATGGATTCTATGGAACTCGGAAGATTTCACGAAAGACAACTTGATCAAGCTAAAGCTCAGCTTAAATCAATTTTTGACAGAATAGTCAAAGAGTATGAGGGAAGGTCAAGAGTTTATAAAGCTCTTAGCTCCCTAGAAACCGGGGTTAAGGCTACTTGGACACCCGAATCTTCTAAATACGGATATGGAATGCAAATGAAATGATCGCTCAATGGGGGAAAATAAGGGGTTCAAAATGCAGATAAATTAATAAAGAGGGAAAATTATTTGGAATATAAAATAAAAATGAAGAAATATGGAAGAATTAACCAATAAAAATTACGATGAAATCATAAAAAATGCTCCAAACTTAATCATTAAATTCGAAGCTGACTGGTGCGGCCCTTGCAGAATTATTTCCCCCATTTTAGAGGATTTATCAAAAGAATATAGAAATGAAGTAAAAATAGTTAGATGTAATGTAGATGAAAATCCTGAATTATGCGAAAAATATAAAATAAAAAGTATACCTTCTGTTTTTTTTATAAAAAAAGGAGAAGTATTTGATACTAAAATTGGCGCTGGAAATAAACAATCTTTCGTTAAAAAAATAGAACTTCTTTTATTATAATGAGAGCGCAGTTTGTAAGGGGGGTAGATCCTAAAGATTCGATGAATATTGGGAATAAACATGCTAGAGAAGCACAAAAACTTATAGCAGCTTTTAAAGAAATTAACCCAAATCTAAATCCTCGAATAACTGATGATAAAACAGAAAAAGATCCTGACCTTGAAATAGTAGTGGTATCTATATCATTAGATGCAACAGGATATCACTTAGCATGGGTAGATTCGGGTTTAGAATATTATATTGCAGCTTGGAGTAAAGAAGGGGAAAGGGGAGCTCAGAATACTTTTCCTAAACTGGGGCAAGCAAAAAGAAAAATGGAGGAATATTTATCAATGTAATTTTTAATAAAATATTAATAAAATAAAAAGGTAAAGTCAAAAACTTTACCTTTTTTCGTAGATATATAGAATATATTAAAGATATCTAAAAAGCTAAATTGTCTTACTATCTAAAATGTCTAAAGAAGATTTATTAAAAATATTAAATGGAAAAAATTTAGGAATATTTAACTTCGTTAAATCTAAACCTGAATTATATAAAGAGGTTTTGGACAAAACCTCCTTTTTATCATCGGATTCTTCTTTATCTCTTCGTATTTTTTGTCTAAAGAATAATATTTTAGAAATGCCATTGTGTTCCTGCGGGAAACCATTAAAATATAAAAAATATTTATATTCTACTTGTGGGGATAAAAAATATATAAATTTAAAAATAGAAAATAATAAAAAATGAAGAGGATAAGAATAAATCTGGGAATCAAATAATGTATGAAAGAGGTTATTTTAAAATCTTCAATACGGGAAATCTTATATATGAAAGAATTTTTAACGAGATATTATAAAACTAAAGAAAGAACTAATAGTATAGAGAATAATTAAATAACTAAAATAACTAAAAAGACTAAAAACTATGAGTGAAAATTATGACGCATTTTTTAATCCGGGGGTAGAAGCTCCTGTAGTTTCAGCAAAACAAACTGAAGAGTATAATCCAACTTCTGATAAGGGGAAGGGCGGAATTTATCAGTCTATCATTAGACTTATACCTTGGCATGCAGATCCAAAACACGGATCAATCCAGGAAAAATGGGTTTCCTATTTGATGGATCCGATAACACAGCGAGGTCGATATATCGATTGCCCATCTTCTGTGGGTAAACCCTCTCCTCTTCAGGATATTTACTGGAAACTCCGTAAGAGCGAAAGCGTTCAAATGCAGAAACTTGCGCAAAACTTCTCACGAAGACATTCTTATGCTTCTCTTGTTCAGATTATTCGCGATGAAAACAATCCAGAAGCAGAAGGAAAAATTATGGTCTTCCGCTATGGCGTTAAAATCTGGGAAAAAATTAATGCTGAACTTAAACCTGTTATTGGCGAACCTCATGATCCATTTGATATAATAGGGGGGAAGGCTTTTGCTCTTGTTATTACCAAGGTTTCTGGTTACAATAACTACGATCAATCTAAATTCGTTGACAAGAGAATTCCCCTTTGCTTGCCAAATGCTGATGGCAAACTTATACCAATTACACCTCAAAGTAATAAGAAAGAGGTTTTTGAATGGGTTAAAACTAATTCCCCGGATCTTTCTAGATATGCTTATAAAGAATGGGATCAGGATACATATGATTACGTTAACCATGTAATTGTAGCAGTTACCGGAGAAGGCCAGGTTTCAGCCAAATATGCAAATGTTGTTACCAAGGATAATGCTAAGTCTCAACAGTCCTCTAATACAGGCATAACATCATCAGATATTTCTATAGACAACCTTGATCTCGGCGTGGGTGGATCGGATGAAGTGCTTAATATTCCGGATCTTGATTTAGGAAATATAGCAGGATCCCCAGGAATTCCTGGAAATTTAGATGATATTATCGGGACAATGTAACTAAAGCCCAAAAAATTTTTTTAGGAGGGGTAAAGTGATTTATTCCTCCTGATTTTTTTATAATTCCGAGTTCAAATCATAAAATATAAATGCAGCAGCAATTAGAAATTATAAAAGATAGTTCGGTAAAAATTGATAATACGGATTTTGATTTTTTTGGTTTAAATAATTTGTCTCAAGAAGATTTTGAGAGAATATTGGTTTCTTATGTTCAAAAAATCGTAGATCAAAGATTTCCCGAAAATCCAATAAAAAGGAAGGTTAGAATTCATAAAAATAAAAGAATTACTTTTAGCTGCCCAGTTTGTGGTGATTCTATGCAAAATTCTTGGAAGCAGAGGGGAAATATTATATTGGAGGGAAAGCATAAGTATTATATGAAATGCTTTAATTGTGGTGAATTCAAAAGGGCAGACCATTTTTTTAAAGATTTCAAAATCGATTTAAGTCTAGACGCTATTTCTTATATCTCAAATAATAAAGGGGATTTTACATCAAGCAGGGGTGCTTATGATATATCTCTTTTATTAGATGCTATCGCTATTGAAAAATATGCTATCGAAAGGCAGGAACTCAAAAATTCTTTTGGCTTGATAGAGGCTAAAGAGTCCTCTGCTTGGCTATGGTTAAATAAAAGATTACAATTTGATGCAATAAAATTTCTTTACCATCCAACTGGAAATTATCTTTTAATATTAAATCTAACTCCATCCGGTAAAATACTTGGATTTCAGAAAAGACCATTTCAAACATTTAGAGGAAGTTCTAAATACCTTACATATAGTTTATCTGGAATTTATAATCTGTTAAAAAAGGAAGAAAAAGTCCCTGATGAAATCGATACTCTTTCCCAACTTTTTGGCATTTGTGCGCTTAATTTTAATCAGTTGATAACAGTCTTCGAAGGACCACTTGATTCTTTTCTCTTTCGCAATTCCATTGGAAACGGGGGAGCAAATAAACAATTCCCATTAGAGATACCGAGAAGATATTTTTATGATGATGATGAGGCGGGAAGCCAAAATGCTATAAAAAGAATAAATGAAGGATATCCTATATTTTTATGGGAAAGATTTAAGCATGAGTATGGTCTTCCATATAAACCAGAAAATGATAAAAAATGGGATCTTAATAATGTGATTATTTGGTTTAATAATAAAAACATTCCCGTTCCATTATGGGATAAATACTTTAGTGATGACCCAATGGATGTAATAGATTTATGAAAGGAAAAATTGCCCCTGGTTTAAAATTCAAATTTGAATTTGATGGGGAAATCCCCAATTTGAATATTGAGATTCCTTTGGAAAAAAAAGAAAGTAAGAAAACTAAAATTGTTATTCATAAAAAGGTGAAAAATGGACGAGATACTTCAACCTATAATTCCGGACTCTTTTGACGAATTTATAAAAGAGAATCCTCCCGAAAATAAAGAGAGGGAAGATACTATGGAAGTTCGCTTTGCTAAGGAAAGAGTAGAGTGGACTGAAAAAGTAAAGAATATGTCAACTATGATGAAGAGACTTCCTGACGTTGCTGAATTAATGACAAACATTTATACAGAGCGTCAACGTGCTGTTGAATATTATCATTATTTAATGTCTCTCCTGTATAAAATAGGAAAAACTTATCGTAAGCAATTTACCGAAAAATATGATTTTTATACTTACAAATCTCAAAAGAGATTTCCTAATGAAAAGGTAAAAGAAATTCAAATTTTAGCTGATTTATCTCCAACTGTTTTCTTAAAAGAGCAAATCGAAAACCATTCCAAGTTTATATCTGAAACAATAAAATCCTTGGATTCTATAATATTTGGGATAAAAAATAGAATTGATATAGAAAACTTATTAAATGGTAAATAATAGGTATTTCAATAAATTTTGCATGAATATATAAGATAAAATGCAAAATTTTGTTTATATCAACTACTAATTTGATAAATGGGAAAAAATATGCTGGATCTCACAAAACAGAAAATATAAATGATGGATATATTGGAAGTGGGAGATATTTTTTAAAAGCTATAAAAAAATATGTAAAGGGGAATTTCAAAAGAGAAATATTGGAAACATGTGAAACAATTAAAGATGCAAGAGGATTAGAAGAAAAATATATTATTCAATATAATACATTAATTCCATCAGGATATAATTTAGCTCCACTAGGAGGATTGGGATTTAATGGAGCTAGTCCTTCT
>Ga0172381_10001836_pt1 | contig 24317 bp, 37 predicted proteins | sample Leawel6488metaG_FD_119754 | JGI IMG/M metagenome (GOLD analysis project Ga0172381, IMG submission 119754) | Leachate microbial communities from a municipal landfill in Southern Ontario, Canada - Leachate well 64-88 metaG | ecosystem: Engineered > Solid waste > Landfill > Unclassified | place... | reverse complement strand
ATAATCTCATCATAGCTTTCTCCTTTCGTACCAATTTCCTTAAGGCGTTCTCTTGTAGCCGTTCTCAGTTGAATTACCGCGATGTCTTTCTTGGGCATAAGTCTTATATAGTAGCTATGTACTCTATTTCTATCATTTACATCACATCCTTTGCTAATAATATTGCTGACGTAGTACCTTTTCTATTGATAATATCATATGCTTTTTGTTCTATAATTGAATTTGTATTGAATTCGTGGTATTGCATAGCATGAGTTTGTCCAATTCTGTCAATTCTGCCTTTTACCTGTTCTAGGATTGCAGGGTTAAAGGGTTTGTCTACCAATATCATAATATGGCAATTATGCTGAATATTAAGGCCATAGGCTCCCGCTCCACTCATAAGTAGAACTCTGCTGTCACTATCGTTAAATTTATTTAGTTCTCTAATACTTCCTGTAAAATATGCAGCATCTATATCTCTTGATTTTAATATAAGATTATCTATAAGATCTAATGCTCTTGTGTAGCGGCTATATATAGCAATCTTTAAGTTTCCAGATTCATCCAGGATAGAACCTATTTCTTCTATCCTGGGAGTCATAGAAGCTATAGTAGATTCTTCATCTATCGATTTTTCTACATCAACTAGTTTATCAATTAAAGGAAGCAAATCAATATAGTCTGTAATCTGATCTGATCTTATTAATGCTGGAGATATTGCATTCTCCAGCCCAAAAGTAAAAAATGGAAGTTTAAGATCTTCATGCTTCTTAGCTCCTTTAATAAGCATGGTTTCAATCTCTCTCTGAACCCTGCTCATACCTACTGTATGAATTACCGGTTCTGATGGTGGAAGGTTTAGTACATCTTTCCTCTCTCTCCTGATCATTGCAGGAGCTACCATTTTTTTTAAAACATCTAAATTAATTTCTTTTTCGATCCTTTCTAAGGTAAAAGTTCTACCACTCTTAGTTTGGATTACTTGGCTATGCCTGATGGTAAACATGTCTTTGTAAATCTCAAAAGGTGGTAATAGGCCGGGTTTTACTAAAGAAAATATCTGATAATATTCATCTAAATGATTTTCATAGGGGGTTCCTGTAAGGCCGATAATATTATGAGGCTTTAACCCTCTAATTGCTTTTGCTCTGCTGGATTTTATATTTTTTACCATTGTTATTTCGTCGTAAATACATACTCCGTTATTATCTATATACCTTTTAGCTGCAGCTCTATCATTTTTAGATCTCAGTATATCATATGAGACAATAGCATAATGAACAGGAGTCCGAATAGCAGAATCCCAGGCTAGTTCTCTCTTTTTTATAGATCCCTCTATAATTTCATATGTACTATTAGTAAATTTTTCGATCTCTGATCCCCATTGTCGGAGGAGAGAAGATCTAGAGACAACTAAACATTTAGCACCCCATTTTTCTATTGCTGCTAAAGCTGTAGGGGTATTGTGAGTTAAAATACAACTATCCGTTGCATAAAGATTATCTTTAGAATTTACCCATATACATTGTGCTTCTTTTTTCCCTATATATTCAATACTTACTATGGATCTAGTTGGATTGGCTCCTCTTTTATAATTATCGATCTTCTTGGTAGTTTTAAAGGGTTCAATGGAATCTGGTAATAATATTTTCATATTACAATATAATTGGCATCTTGTAGGCTTAAATTTTATATAAGCAATTCCACCTAAAGATTGAACTAGGAATTGAATATCTTCTGCAAGTTGTTTTGAAGTTGTTGTATATTTTATACTTTCTTCTTCAATATGTCCGTTTGCATCTAATAGACCCTGAAGCATAGCTTCCCTATTTCTAATAAAAGCAAATTTATATGCGTTAGGTATAAATTTAGTATTAGATTTCTTTTTAAGAAGCCCCATAATTTTTAAATTATTCCTTATTTTATTAGATCCTATTCTTTTATCAGGGCTCTTATTAGTAGTTATTCTATAATCAGAATCGCCTTTATATTTTATGACATGACCTTTGGGCAAAGATTCATTAATATAGTCTAATATTTCATCATCAAAAGTAGAAAAAGATGGGTCTTGAATTAGACTACCTGATCCTAATAGAACTCCTAATAAATAAGGGTCTATAGGGAGCTTTTCAATTTGATTAAAATGGACAGGCTTTATTATAGGAATACAATAATTATGATAAGCGCTTTTTCTGATCTCTGAAAGAGGTAATGTTTTTTGCTCCTTAGAATCTGTAATTACAGTCCACAAATGTTCATCGCAGCATTCAGTAGAACATTCATCATCGAAGGTTATCTTATAGATATCCTTTTCTCCTTGAGGATATACTCCTAAGACTCTTCTCTCTCTACCATTAGAACCAATAACATAATCTCCTATTTTGATTTCGCCCATTGGTTTCCAGCCAATAGAAGTTAAAATTTTAGCATCTAAGCTTTGAGCTTTTCCCAATCCCATTTGATCTGCAATTATACAGCTTCCGGTTTTTAAAATAAAATCCATGCCTTCTTGCTGGAATGGCAAAAGATCTATTTTTAAATCAGATTCGTGAAAGAATGGATAAGGTCTTATTTTTGCTGTTTCATATTTATATTGATTTAATACGGATTCTGCTATCTCATATTTTAAAGGATGCTTTGCTAATTCTTTTACAATTTCAATATCAAATGGCCTTCTATATCCTTCTCTGGCATAGTCATAATAGAATCCTATCTCTTCAAGCTCTTCGTTTTTCCTTTTTGAGAAGAGGAAGTATCTATCTTGCTTGTTTGGTGATTTTGTAATTCCTAATCTAATCTCAATCATGGCCTTTTTTCCCTCTATAAAAGGAGTGATTAAAAATTCCACTCCTTACTATTTATCTTAATTTGCAGCCATCCAGTAGGAATTATGTGCTTCTCTCCTGTAGTGGTCTCGATTCTATGTATGCCGCTATCCATAATAGCAATGCGACATGCATTTTCAACTATTACTCTATTATTCCCTGGGAAGACGTATACTCTTCTGCTCTCTTTTAATTCTCTGAAATTTAGGTTTTTCTTTTTTGGCTTTACTTCTATTCTCTTTTGCTTTTCCTTTTCAGCTTGAAGTTTTTTTGCTATCCTAGCTTTAAAGCTACCTTCTTTTGGCTTTGAAACTATGTTAGGCCTACAATCACTTTCAGCTAAGCATCTACAAGGAGATGCATTTCCACCTTTACCGAGGTCTATTTCTTCTTCTGGTTTCCATTTGGCATTATAATATATATCTGCCTCATATACTTCCTTATTTCCCGCTTGTCTATCCATAACCTTAGACTCCGTGCAATCCAAAGAATTTTCCCGTTACAAGAGCCCATAAGTAGGCTTTATTCCTTTCAAACCCTTTGACTTTTTCTAATATTATTCTAGCTATTTCATCAGCTTGTTTTCCCTCTTTCTTAACCTTTATGAGAAAATTCCATATCTCATCTTCTTCCTTTTCCGTAAGATTCACAACTTCGCAGAACCGCCATGGGCTCATCATACCTCCTCCTTTATAGCTGGAGCTTTTTCAAAACTATCATATAATAGCTTAGCATTTTCTATTCCCATTGCTCTGCCTAATAACAGCATGGCAAAGATTCCTTCTTCTACAGGAGTATCTTTCATTTCTTCTATAAGATCTATGAGAACTAACTTTCCCCCATCTACTGTTTCTTGATTGTCAATTACTACTTTTCGAACTTTAGTTAATATCTCATCTTCTTTTTCCTTATCGAATCCGAAGAGCTCTCCTATTGACCATCCGCCCATATTCTTTACCTCCTTATCCACTGAAGAATCCAATTATTTTACCTGTAGTTGCCATTATAATTAGCTTCTTCTCGTTATCTTCTGTCTCATTGATTATGCTTAATGCTGCTTTTACAAAATCCCTGGGGTTTACAAATAGACCTTTCATCTTCATTAATTGATTAAAGACTTTAGATTCTTCTTCTTTAGATACATTTGTCCCCAGGGTTTCGCAAAACATCCAGCCTTGTTCAGATTGCATTTCTATCCTCCTTTGGTGTTAGCCATTAACTTATTTACTTCGTCTTCTCTTACATTTCTCCGATAGATTCCAAAAATTTTACCTATCCAATATGCAATAATTAGAGCTTCAGCTTCCCGGCTATGGTTTATCATATCCTTAGCCTCAGAAAAGAAATGTACAACAAGGTCCTTTCCCATTCCTTCTTCTTTTCCTTTATTTGTTATCTTGTTGAAGATTTCAATTTCATCTAAGTATGATACTCCTAGAAGCATTCCTAATCCCCAAAACTCTTCCGGGAATTGATCATAACTTGTTATCTTCCCTTCTGCCAGATCCTTCCTAAATTGTATTACTTCTTCTCTTTCTTTAGGTAATTCTTTTCTTTTGCCTTTTTCCTTATTCATATAAATTCACCTACCCTAATAGCCATGCTTTGCTTAGAATGGCTGATCCATCAATTTCATCTCCACATTCAGGGCAATAGAAAATTCCTTTGAAGATACATTCTCCATTCGCTCCGGACTGGAGGCCCATAACAGGATTGCCTTCGGTAAGTTCTTTTGTCTTCTCATTTTCAAGAAGCATTGGGCAACTACATTCAATGCAATCAGGCCCTGAGAAATGCAAGAGAACACTCATATCTACCCTTACCATTACTCCTCCATAGGGACAGGTCCCTTTTTAGGCTGCACAAAATCGCATCTTTTAACTACTAATCCTGCAGTGCCTATTGCCATGCATTTAGGATTAGTACATACCATATTTACTTCTCCTATCATCTTACCTTCTAAGTACATTCTAATAGGCAACTTTACTACTACAGGGCTATTACAAAGAATGCATTTAGCTCCTGTAACAATCATTGGATCAAATTTAGACTCTTCGCTCATAGTTTAACCTCTTTATTTCTTCTTTTCTTTCCTAGCGATTCTTTTAGAGTTAATGAAATCTCTTCTTTTTGTTTTGGCTCTTCTGGAGTTATTCTTTGAGGCTTTTCAGGATATACGTCGTAAGGCTCCTCTTCTATTTCTTCTATTTCTTCTTCTTCATCGAATACTTCAACTTCTATTTCTTTATGTTGTGCTAAGAGAGCTGGTATTCCATCTCCCCTAGCTTTAGACATAAAACCGCCGCAAATCGGGCATAAAGGTTTGCGATCCTCACTTTTGATATATATCTTATCATGAGTTCGACTACAGGTCCATACTCTAAGAAAATTCATTCTTTTTCCTCTCTAAGAATATACCGGAATGCTTCATCTAATGATTGTAACAAATCCTCCTCAGTAGGATTTAGTTCTTCGCGGGTTCCACATTCAAATTCTACATTTATTTTAGGAGGAACAACATTTTCTGTAGTAAAGAAACCTTTATCTTCCATCTTGCATAACCCATCCGAAGATATGGTTCCTTCTCTAACATTTCCTTTACAGGCAAATTTAGTAAATATTTCATGAATAGAATTATATATTACATCTTTTATATCTGGATCTATTGCCTTAATCTGGCATTTGATCATTACATTTCTAAATACTCCTGTCCATGCTAAATAAGCTGCTATTGCTTTTAGGTAATCTGGAGTTATAGGGGTCCATGGAGTATAATATTCTAGAGAATTCTCCATAAACCAGCCTATCCTAAACGCTACTAAAAACGGCAAAGGATTTTTTATATCAAGGAGTATTACTCCCTCAGGTTTATCTGTTTTAATAAAACACTTCAATATTTCCTTATCATCCGGACTTAAATTTGGGCTTAGATCCATATCTTATCCTCCTTTTGTTCTTGTTGCTACTTCCTTAGCTGGTTTTGCTTCTATGCATTGGGTGTATGAATACGGCATATAGGGACATGCTTTGTTTAAACCAAATTTAGCACATTTATCAGTTGTTAAATATTTGCACAACATTTATACCTCTCTGTAATAACTGAGATTACATCTGCAATTATTATGTATCCCTTTATATGTTTTAGATTTTTTTTCAAACCAAGAACTCTCTAATTTAATTGTATTTATAATACTCTTTTTACTATAATTGTTATCTACCATATATAGATAATTAAGATAAAAATCAAAGTACCATCGATCATAAATGTACCCTTCAGAATCATGATATCCAGCGCCATAGAAGATATATAATATATCTTCTGATTTCAATACAATTATTCTAAATATACCATGTTCATTTCTATCTTTACAGCAATTAAGGATATTTGTTTTAGAATCATTAATTATATGGATTAATCTATCTGTGCTTATCCATTCTGATATTTGTTCTGAATACTCAAATTCAATCATTCTATCTCTTCAAAACTAAGTAATTCTCCTGATTATTCTGCCTCTTCAAATAGCAGGCAATGAATGCCCTCTTTATCACATTCTACAGAGGGATTATCAGGATGGCTACACAATTTTCTACTGTCGGTTTGAACTTGATATATGCACTTCTTCATTTCTTATATCTCCCTTTTAAAAGATGAGGCCCAAAGCCGCCAGGAACGGAGACTAAACTGGTAAAGGAGGGCAAAACAACCTAGCGTTTTTAAGCTTTTAGGCCTCACAACTATATGCTCCTTTACCATAGTCCCTATTTAGGAGGGCATAGCTTAAATATCTTTTGGTCCTTCAAGAGCAGAGATCACCTCGGGATTCATGCAGTACATATAATAACCGCACATTTGACATTTTCGTGAGCTAGGGTAGAATTTAAAATTGCTATCTTGTGGCTTTTTTATGAAAGAATTAAAGATGCTTTCTCCATCAGCATAATCTGCAGGGTACATTGGATTAATCGATAGAGATGGTATAAAACAAAAAGCTACATCACAGTCTATATTGTATATTTCTTTTACTAACCTTTTATATAAATATCCTTGAACGTTGTACTTGGAAATCTTCCTTCCAAATTTCCAGTCTACAATAAGGGCTCTCTTATAATCTATAACATCGATGTATCCTAAGACATTATACCCATCTATCTTTGTCTCAACTTTTTCCTCTATCAAGAGATCGTCTGAAAAATTTAAGCGCTCAGCTATTGCTTTGTAATTCGCTAACCATCTTTTAGGAAGTTTAGGTTCCTTTTTTTCTTGGAGAGCCTTTGCGATCCGCTCATGAAATACCTTCCCTCGCGACATAAAACAGCTAGATGCCTGTGGCAATTTCAGATTATACTTAAAATGATAAGATCTTTGGCAATATAGCCATGTATGTATTTGCGATGCTGATATATGATCTATTTTATTAGTATCCAAGTTAATCAATCCTTAAAAACAAAATGAAATTAAAGGAACTTAAGCCTTTTCATTACAGATCCAGCTAATACATTTTGAAGCAGGTCCACCACAGATAGGGCATTTAAGATCTTTTATTATGTTCATGAAATTACTGATTGCTTCCTTTTGACCTGCAGGAGGTTCTTTACTTTTTAGCAGCCTATAGGCAGCGTTACAGGTCATATTTCCATTTAGGACTTTTTGAGCAATTTTATTGTCTCTAGCTGCTACATAATCAAATCGGTTTGCTGTACCATCGCCAATTAGAGCTTGAGCTGCTAACCGGCTTCGCTCCCTGGGGTCCTTCCATGAGACTATCCCTAATTCATTCTTCATCTTAGCATAGTTCTGCAGCCTCTCTAGCATAGTAGCATTATATGCTGAATTGATACTTTTCTTTCCTTCCCTTACTTCTTCTATTATCTTTTTGTCTTTCTTTCTTTCTGTATCGCTGATAATTGTTCTTGCTTTTTCTACTGTATTTCTATTTACTCCAAGAGTCTTTGCTACTTCTTTTATTGTCTTCTGAGAAGGTTTCCTGCTATCAGTGGATACTTTTCCTTTTTGAGGTCTATGATAAGCATCCATCATTTGAACACCTACCAAAATAGTGTAATCTGTAGAAGGTCTCCTAGCTTCTTGATTATGAATTGCATAAATAAGAGCTTCTTCTGTAGAAGCAAATTCATGAAGAGCTATATAAACTTCGTCCAAGCCTATTTCTTCTGCTATATCTAATCTGGTATAGCCATCTACAACTATAAGTTCTTGAATATTGTAGCTCTTCCATACATCAATAGGCTTAGATGGATCGAATCCGTGATCAATCATTGACTGCTTTATTTTCTCTCTATAAATTCTATACTTATCTTGTAATGTTGTATCTTTAGTTATTAGCCCGCTATATTCTGAGAATGGAGAGCGCCTTGATAGTTCGCTAATTTTTCTTTTCTCTATTTCCATCTTTAAACCTCCTTAACTTTACCTCTCAATAATTTAACCATATCATTTAGATTCCAATTTATATATTTTTTATCATTGGGTTTAATCAATCTTCTTTCAAAAGCCTCATGCATAGCTATCTGGAAAAGTACATCTGGCAACCTACCAACAACTTCCTGAAAATGCCAACCATAATCTCCTCTTTGATTTAAGTGATAGAGAGAGAATCTCCCTTTTGTTTTTGTTGGAATTACCTTCCACTTAGGCATCTCATCATCATAGAATGCTAGGTAAGACCCATCTATACTTCTTACTTTTTCGCATTCTAGGCCGGGAATAACATCTCTACTATATGATTTTATCAAAGCTTCTACCTCCTAATTACACATAGGTGGTTATACTATTTATAATTATGTCCACGCTATAGCTTAGAAAAAATTATCAGTGTCAGCTTTCCGGAAACTATAAATATTATGCCATAGCTGGTATTTATGGTCTTATGGTAAAGCTGGAGATATTATGAAGGAAGAAAATCCAATAAGTACATGTAGTACAACTATTGCTCTTACCGTTGCTACAAGGGATCTGTTGCAAAAAATAGGATTTCCAAGTGAGCGCTATGATGATACTATAAAACGTCTGAGCGATCATTATGTAAATTGCCCATTTGCGCAGTTACAAATAGCAACAGTAAGAGTTCTGCAGAGAATCTCTGCTTCGGATGGTTCCCGGTGGGCCTATCCAGAGGAAGATGAAAATGTAGAACAATATGCTACAAGGATCATAAATAAATTGAAGTCTGGAGATACATTATCTTTTAAGGGGCTAGAGAAGCTACAAGAAGAAGATGATATGGCTTATCTATTAAGATTGATTCTTGCAGGCATAAAAAAGTAAATGGAGGAAGATATTATGGACAATCAAGAACTAAAACAATTGGCTGAGAGTTTGGGGCAACCACAATTTTACGTTGCTTTAAAGGTAATGAGATATGGAACAGATAAGGAATCAATTGAGAAGTCTATCATAGGAGATAGAGAGGCATGCGAAAAAATCGCAGGAGACTTATCCCAGGATAGCAAAGCTGTCTGGAATGAATTCATAGGGCAACTCAGCAAATGGAGATCAGCTTTTGCAAGATGGAAGATTCCTACTCCTCCTGAGGAGATGGTTATCAACTCTCTGAGAAATATAATGGCTCAGAGATACATTGGCAAGACGGTAAGGCTTGGAGTATTCATATCAATGGACAAGACCAAAACAGCAAATGGACCTCAGAATGCTAAGTTTAGATGGCTTCAATTGATGCTAGAGCCTGACCAGCCTGGTAAAGACTGGGAAATAATAAGAGCAATTCATTGGGGCACGGCTCCTAATATTGAATTTGGAGCGCCTTATAATATAGTCTTATCTCAGAAAGGAGATTTTACTACTTTATCAGAATTGGCACTGTCGGATAAGAAGCTGCCTGATTTTATACCAGGGGATATTAGAGCTCGTTGTAGGCTTGTAGCTATGGGGCAGCCCTACGTAAGGAGAGGTGTTACTGAAAGAGGAGAATATGAGCTTGAGGGGATATATGTAGCTCTACTTGTAGACAACAAAGATGGGACTAGTTCTCTTATTGAGGGTTCAAGTCTTAAACCTGACTCTTGGCTTAAGGCTCCTCATGGTAAGATACTGAATACCACTATTGTAGAGAATAAAGGCTTCATTAATATTGGAGACTGGCATGAGGCTAAAGATCAATCTCCGATAGGATATCCATCAGACATTCCTATTATAGCAGATTTATCTGATGAGACTGCAGAAATCCATCTTGAAGAATTTATTATCTATGATGCAATCCCAGGGCGGTACTGGATTGCAGAAGGAGAGAAAGGGCCTATACAACTTCTGAAGATAGAAAGCTTCTTTTCAGATGCTACAACGGTTAGATTAATGGATAGCGCAGATGTGCAAAGGGATATCATCGAGGAAGCAGGTGACAATATCATTTTTAATGCTGCTAGGATTAGAGTCTTAGTTAAGATCCAGCAGTATTCTAAGAGCGAGAAGATTCGTCTTTCCCGGACTGCTTATGCTGTTTGGGCTGTAGATGATTCTGAAGCTGATGAAGATATCATTTTGCCTGATAAGCTGAAAGAAGATTTTCCAATAGATACCCCAATAACAGAAGATATAAAGGGAATAGATCTAAAATCCCTGGGATCTCCTCTTACTCCTGCTTCTGATCCTGATCCAGCAGAAGAGAAGAAGGAAGAGAAAAAGCCTAGGAGACCTAAATTTTTAGAAGATAAAGTAGAAGAGAAGATTCTGTAAATATCTTCTCTATTATTTATTTTTAGGATGTATAAAAATGGATATTACTGAAATATCAAAGGCAATAAGGGATTGCTCTATATGCCCGCAAGTTGAGCTATGCCATGTCGTAGGATCAATAGTATCGTTAAATGATGAAAAAGACCCTACAGACCTTATCTTTGTAGGAGAAGCTCCTGGGGAAGTTGAAGCTGAGAAAGGGATACCTTTCTGTGGGCCTTCAGGCCAATTCTTAAGAGAAGCTTTATCAATTATAAATGAAGGAAATTATACTTTATTAAATGTATTAAAATGCAGACCGCCGAACAATAGGGACCCATCATTTGTAGAAATGAAAAATTGCTATCCATTTCTGAGAGACCAAATAACTATTCTGCAACCAGAACTTAAAAAAGTTGTAGCTCTTGGAAAAATAGCAGATGAAGCTCTTAAAGCTTTAAAAATTAGGCATGTTACTTTAAATCATCCTTCATGGGCTCTTAGGAAAGAAATGAAAGCCAAAGAATACGCTGTAGAGATTTCTAGAATTCTCTATGAAGAAAAAGAGAAAGAAATAATTACAGATCTATTTCCAGCATTTCACAACCACTCTCATTTTTCTGTAGGGGATTCTGTCCGTTCTCCTGAGGAAATCATAGATTTTTGCAAAGCTGGAGAGATGCCTATAGTTGCCCTTACAGACCATGGAACATTAGCTGGAATTTATGATTTTGAAGATGCTGCAATTAAGGCAGAAATACCTCATATTATAGGCTATGAGGCATATGTATCATTAAAAGAAAATAATGAAATGTCTTTAACATGCTCATTGAAGAAGGCTAAAGATTCTTCTTGGAAGCTATCTATAAGCTGTCCTTCTTTTACTCATGATATAAATTTAGTTAATTATATAAAAGATATGCCTCTTGAAAAAGAAGTATTAATGGCTCTCTTAGAACCATCTCTAAATGATATTATAAGTAGATTCGTAAATAAATCTAAGAGTAAAAAATTTGATTCAATTAGAGGAAAAGAATTTGTTGCTCAATGGGGAAATGGTAAAGTTGAATCAGGGCATATGAACATATGGGTTATATCTCCTGAAGGCTGGCAAAATTTGCTCTATCTCCATAATGAAGGAGCAAGAAAGTCTACCACTAGAAAAGTTGTTATATCTCTTGATTCCTTGAAAGAACATGCTAGAGGCTTGATTTTTGGATCAGCCTGTATAGGTGGGCTCTTAGCTCAACAGTTATTACATCTTGGAGAGGAGGCTGCTCTAGAGTGGCTAAGAGACCTAGCTAATGTTTTACGAGCTCAGGATTCTACTATAATGCTAGAAGTAATGCCTCATCTAGAAGTAAGGATTCCTCCTAAAGAAGGCCGCAATGGACTTTCACAGGCAGAATTAAATAGATTCCTGATTTATGCAGGTAGAAAGTTAAGCCTTAATGTAATTGCTACTACTGATAGTCATTATAATAGGCCTGAAGATAAAGAAATAAAAATGCAGGCAATGGCAATGGCATATCATGATAGAAGTATAATAAATCCTGATAGCGATTATTTCTTAGGAAATAGCTATTACTTCATGAGCAGATCTGAAATCATCAAAGCGCTTAGCATAGGGGAAGAAGCAATAGGTATAAAACCTGAAGAAGTAGGTAATATTATTCACGTATCTTATTTATTTACTTCTAAAATGGCAATGCTAACTCAGGATTTCAAGTTGCCAAGAATATTTGCTCCTATGAATATAGATCCCGGAATAGATTTTGAATTTGAAATATGGGAAAGCTGGAATTTCCTAAAAATGACTAAATTTGATAATCCTGATATTATTCAAATTTATGAAGATCGTCTTAGACTTGAAGTTGATAGAATAAAGAGAAAAGGCTTTGGCTGGTATTTTAAGATTATGAAAAGATTCTCTGACAGGCTAATTGAAAGAGGGATACCTGTAGGACCTGGTAGAGGGTCCGCTGGAGGATCGCTTATAGCTTATGTGCTAGGTATTACTCATATTGATCCTATTGAGCATAACCTTTTATTTGATAGATTCATGTCTGAAGAAAGAAATGATCCTCCTGATATTGATCTAGATGTAGCTACATCTAGAAGAGCAGAAGCTATAGATATCTTATCTGAGATTATGGGATTTCATGATATAGCAAATATCATGGACTATGGCAGATGGAAAAAAGATATGGCTGCTAGAGATGTATGTTGGCTCCTTGAAGAAGATCAATATGAATTTGAGCATAACGGAGCAGGGACAGAAGTTATACAGCCTATCATCAACAACATTGTAGATCATATCCGATATAGAGGGACTCATGCCTCAGGTTTTGTAGGTTTCGATAATTTAGATTCTCTATTTCCCCTAGCAAAGCTAGCAGCTAACCGGGAAATACCATCTATAGAATTTGAATTAAATACATTAAATAGATTAGGTATTGCCAAATTTGATATATTAGGACTTACGGAATTAGATAATATCTATATGATGGAAGATCTTGAAACTCATAAGCCAATTTTGGATATGGCTTCCTATCAAGGAGATTATGTAGAAAGTCCTATTTTACAGAGGATGATTGACGAAGGCCTATGGGATAATTATGAATTTAAGGTAAATAAGCTTCCTCCTGAGGAGATAAAAAGGCTTTTGGAATTAGCTTGTAGATATCCAGTTGGTCTTTTTCAGATTAAAACTTCTGCAGGCAATAATACTATGAATGAATTAAAACCTTCGACATTTGAAGAACTTATTCATGTCTTAGCTATAAATCGACCAGGGCCTAGAGAATCTGGTATGGTAGATCTTTACAAAAAAAGAAAGTTTGATAAAGAACCTTATGTTCCTCTAATATCTACATCAGAGACTTATGGATGCCCGATTTTCCAAGAACAAATCCTAGTTATTTTAAACAAAGTCTTTGGCATGTCCCTAGGACAGGCAGATGAAGTTAGGAGATACATATCCAAGAAAAAATTGGAAAAACTTCAAGAAGTTGAAGAGGGGCTTGTAGAATATCTATCTGATCCAGAGAGAAAGGTTATTTGGGATCAGGTAATGAATTGGGCTGCTTATGGATTCAATAGGAGCCATGCTACAGCTTATGCAGTTTTAAGTATAATGACTATTTGGGCTAAAGATCGTATGCCAGCAACCTTTTATGCTCACGTTCTAAATTTGGAGACAGATAAAGTTAAAAGGAGAGCAGCTCTTAGGGAGGCCCGAGATATAGGAATATCTATCCTTCGGCCTAATATAAATTTTTCTCATGGAAATGATTTTGTTACTTACCAAACATCAATAGCTTTGGAAGATAAAAAGAAGATAATCTTAGGATTCAATACAGTTAAAGGTTTAGCAGAAAAGACTTCTATGAAGATCGCAGAAAAGCTTTCAGAAGAAAAAGAACTAACTGATCGCCAGGTTTCCCTTCTAGAAAGGGCCGGATTCTCCGGGCCTTCAGACCAACCTTTCTTATCAAGTTCTCTGCCTTTAGATAGTGTAGAAGTTGTTCCATGGCATACATATAACTTTAATCAAGCTTCAATATTGGATATGGCTCCTGGGGATTCCGGCCAAATGACATTAATTCTCTATGAGGGCTTAGATCATATTGTAAGAGTAGAAGACAATAGTGGAGCTTTTAGGCTATATTCTCAGGGAATACCTATAACGAAAGAAGATCTAAAAGTAGGTATTCTTAACGGATTAATATTTAAGGGACAAAATGATAAGATTTATCTTATTGAAAAAGAGGGGTATTCTAATCCAGAAAGACCTACAAATCCTACGCCAGCAGGATTTAGAGTTGTCTATGCAACGAAGCCGATAAACTCTAAGGCGGGCAATTGGTATATTCTTGCTTTAATGAAGACTCCCTTAAGAGATAATTCTGAAGTAAGAATTATAGAATCAATTATCATGGCTCCAGAAGAATATCTTAAAAAGATCAGAAGAGGAGCTATTCTTGTAGGTAATTATGGCAATGGATTCTTTAGATGGGAATACGAAAAACAACTAGGAGAAATTAAGAAATGAAAAACTATTTGACAAGAGCAGTAAAGGGAATAGCTCAGATGAAGACAGATGCTATCATGGAGAAGTATGCAAGAAAGGAAGAATCTTCTATGGAAGATATTATTAATAATCTAATCTATGATAGCATTAAAATTAAAGATTTACCTGAAGATGATAAGTTAGCTTCTTTAGCTATGTCAGCATATTTAATTGGTATTATGCAGGGCTTAGCTCTTGTAAGAGAATCTGGAGTTGTCTCTGAGGATGCCTTAGTAAAGATCATTTCAAGTCTATATCCAGAAATTCCAGAAGATTCTTAAGATTTCCCCTTACTTAGTATCAAAAATCAAAAAATAATCGTTCTATAGGCCTGAAAAAGGCCTTTAAAACGATGCCGCTAGTATACGAAAATAAGGAGGTAATGAAGATGAGAATAGAAAAGCCTATATTTGTTAATGATCTATTTAACAAAGAGATCGATAAACCATTTGAGGATTTAAATTTCTCTAACTATGTTTGGGATGAAGTCAGAAGAGGTTCCCTCTTTGTTTTGGAGGGAATTGATGGTAGTGGAAAAACAACTTTAGCTCATCAGATGGCTAAAGCGCTGTCAGGATTTTTAGGAGAAAATATCCTTCTAACTGCTGAGCCGACAGCTAATCTTAAAGATGGATTAGCAGTACTTACTAAGAGATATATAACTAAACATCCAATGGACAGAAGGTTTGAAGCTATACAGCTTTCTATGGATCATTGTATTCATTTAGCAAAAATCGTTATTCCAGCTTTATCTTCTGGAATGACTGTTGTCTCTGATAGGTGGTTCTGGTCTTCTTACTGTTATCAAGTTGAAAGGCTTGAAGAAGTAGGAGATCCAGAACCCTTAGAATTCCTTCGCGGACTTCATAGAAATTGGGATCTGATTCCAGATGCTACATTTTATCTGCGAATGCCTGTACATCAGGCAATGGATAGAATTCAGAAAAGATCAGAGCCATTTCATGATTATGAGAAAGAAGATTTCCTTGAGAGAGTAGCAAAAAGATATGATAAATTATGTTGTTTCAACGACTTCAAAGTTTTAGATGGACGGAAGAGTACAGAAGAGCTCTTGTATGAAGCAATGGAAACATGTATCAACCGAATTACTAAAAACAGGAGAGACTAAAATGATAACTCTGTATACAACTTCTCAATGTCATCTTTGCAAAAAGGTGGGAAATGTATTAGATGAATTAGGAATAGAATATACAAAAGCATATCTTGATAAACAGAACTCAGGAATTTATAAGGCTTCCCTACGGAGGAGGGGAATTACTATTTTAGCTGTTCCTGTTGTCATTGCAGGCGAAAAGATATATAGACAAAATGATTTAATAGATTCAAAAGAAAATGTTAGAATAAATGTTATTCAATCTATGAGGGAATATGAAGAATGAATGACTTTGATTTTTATGAGGGCTGGGGTTCTGCTGGAGACGAACATGCTCCTTATAAAAGGTTTGATCCTAAGAGAGATTTAATTCCTAAAGATGCAGGCTACAAGAAATGTTCTTCGTGCAATATGCTAGTAGTATTTTTTGTTCTGCGATTGCCTAATAACTTTGTAGAATGGAGAACTTTTTGCCCGCGATGCAGATATTTAGAAAGATTTGTTATACAACCTAAAGCAGGATTCCCTCATTATGAAGAGTATGAGAAATCCGCAGGATTTGCAAGTATATATTGGGAATTTATAAAGTGAGGTTTTTATGATAATAACAAATTACAAATTAACAATACATGGAACAATTGTTATTAAAGCTGAAAAGAATCTTGCTGGAGAATGGGAACTGAGTAGCGAGCCACCAGGTTTATTAGAGGAACTACTGATCAGTCAAATAAGAAAAAAGAGGGAAAAATAATTATTTTAAATTATTTGCTTTCCAGAGAGCCTTAGATTTCTCTTTAAGCTTACCACTATTGATTACTTGTTTTAGATATCTCAATTCATCTATCCGTCCATAGGTCTTTGCTCTTACTTTCTCTCTATCTTTTTGTTCTGCATTTAAGATGTTTTTATGCATATGAACAAAAAGTCTAGCTATTCTGCCGTCTATAAAAGCATTGATATCTTTTTTCTCTATCAGATTATCCAATATCATAAAATCCGCCTTACCTATGCCCTTGTTTCAAGAAATTCTGAAAAACTTCAGCATGTCTCTGATAGCGAAAGACCCCTAAGAGCTTATATGAATGATCAGGTAATATTTCATAAACTTTATATACATATCTTAAATCTTGAGGCATTTTAATTTCGCTATTAAGAGAGATCTCAAAGGTATGATAGATATCTATTACATCTATCATTACCTTCTGATATGGAGCTTTAGTTTTAACTATTTTAAAATCATTCATTGCTATGATTCCTCCTTCTCCATGCATCTAAAGCCTTAGCCTGATCATCTCTTTGTTTTGCAATTGGTATCTGAATTTTTGTCCCTAAAATAGAAGCTACCATAGGCCAATCATGCTGATAGATATGAGCGCTCTCTGAGAAGAATGTTATACTTCCAGTTTGGCATTTTAATTTCTCTCCTATGTATTCTAGAACTCCATTTAATCCATAGCTATTAGCAGGATAAGCTCCAGCTATATCATGGCTTCTGTAATTGCAAATAGCTCTTAAAATATTATTTCTAATGAAACAATGAAAATTCATTAGACAAGGAGGAGTCTCAGTCTCTTCATCAACAGAAGGAACCCATGTAATTGCTACAGCTCTTCTACTAGATGGGTCCCTTTTTAATTCTTTTATTATATATTCTATTTGGTCTATAGATATAGGTTTAAGATCTACTTCTCTTGAAGGAAAAAGATATCCCATTCCCCAATCTCTTAAACGAGAACCATAGGTATATGCAAATCCTTTAGTTGCTTTATCAAAGAATTCTTTTTTATAGATTTCCCAGGCTTCAGAATCCGATTTCCATATATAATTTCCTAGCAAATCTTTATTACCTGGTTTTTTTATCTCAGATCTGAGGCCTATAAGTTCTACAGTCTCTATACTTTTTCCATCATACATTATTTCAACCAGGGACCCATGATTCCAGATTTGTTCTAGACAGTCTATCCACACTTCTGCAATGCTGTAGCCTTTTATATCTAATGTCATTAACGTTACTCCTTTATCTTCTCCTAAATTTCTACTATAGAACTTGGTTTAAATGCTGATCTAGAGATTGCTTTAGACCTTGCCGTATCTCCACATATATGATCTATAACTTCAAGTACTACCCCTGCAGGCACCATAAAAAAACTCATCTCCAATTCAAAAATAGGTCTGCATCCTATTGGCCTGTCCCTGGTCAATATTTTTTCAAAATCTCCAAAAGGATAAGGATTTAACATATTCTTTTGAGGATCATTCTTCATACTACTCTCCATTATACTAAAATGATCGTGCGGAATGTTTATTAAAAATGTCTTTTTATCAGGTAACAAAATAAATAATACTATATACTCCTTAGTAGACTCTATCATCATCTGCATTTTAATCTCCTCTTAAGAGGATACTATAGTATGCTATAGCTTAAAAAGGTTGTGGTTGTGATAGTTTTAAAAGTGAAGGTAGAGAAGAGCTATTCTGATTCTCCTCTCTTTTTCGACAGCTCTATAGCCCTGCCCTGGGATACTGCTTTATCATAAGCATCCTTTTCAGACTTCATATCTCCATGTCGAAAAGTATAGCAATATCCAGTATCTCCATATTTATATCCTGGTTTCCCTTCTGAGCTACAGCTCATGACAGGCATAATTTATTCTCCTCTCTTCTTCCTCTTCTTTTTAGAAAGATTACTAGATTCAACAGGATCAGCAGGAAGCCAATCATCTATAGCTTCCTTAATGTCTCCCTGGCATATCCCGCCGCAATAAGGGCATTTAACCTTGATTATTCGACCCATCTTCTTTCTCTCCTCCTTCTACTTTGTATTCAAGAGGCTGAGGTATAGAAGCAACTAGAAGGTCTGTCTGAAGCTTCTCCTTCAACTGAGACTTCAAATTTGCGATCTCCTCATTCTTCTGCTCATTTTTCATTCCAAAGAAGAATGATAAAATCATCGTTGCTGCAGCAAACAACAGGTCTGTAGCCTGAGTCTGAAAAGCGAGCACTGAAAATGGAATGAGAATTACCAGGGCAATAATAAAAGTCCTTACTCCACAAATTCGATACCCAACAACGTCTATGCAGTCTTTAATCTGCTCTTCATCAATCATATTTATTTCCTCCTAGTAAAACTTCTTTGATCTAGCATATTAATATCATTCCTGTAGTAATTGAAGATAAATCTATCTATCAAACATTTATATACTCTCCACAGTCACAGAGGATAAAGTTATCTTTTCATCAGGATTAATTGTTAAATTAGAGTTAAAGGAAGCTACCATAATTCCACCACCTACAGCATAGCATGATATGATATCATCTATCCCTTCAAAGTTTCGGTTAGGCGAATTGTAATCTCTGAATATCACCTTTATCATATCAGCATATTCAAAATCCACTCCTATCATGAAGGAAGCTATCCATGCCCTTAGGGATTGTTCTATCTTCCATTCCAAATCAGCTTCAAACGAAGCTTCTTTTTTGATCTTTAAATAAACACTAAGAGGTACTTCTTTAGGCCTCAAGAATAAATTAGGATATGTTCCATAGCCAATCAGGATATCATAAGCTTCTGACCCTGTATATGGTAAATTAGTTATCTCTGTAGCATCAGGATAACCTGACTCCATAGTTGCAAGAATACCTATTCCTCCTAAAGTGTTATCTGGAATAATAGCACTAAAGGAATGAGATCCCCCTGAAGGATCTTTGTAAGTTCCTGTTATCGTCTCTCCACCAAGAATGTAATCCTTTGGTCTAACCCATATCTTACCTCCTTTTGCAGTATTTACAGATACTATTGGAGATCCAGCTATTATACGAGCTGCTATGCAGGCACAAGCAATCACCCCTCCGGCAATGTTATCATCAATTATAGATGATATATCATTAACTACTTCTTCATTATCTGGAGCATCTACAACTATCATGAGGTCTCCAAAGCCAATAGTTGTAGCAACAGCTTGTGTAGCATTAGGATGATCCTTAATATGCTGCTCTATTAGGAATGGAGTAGCTCTCCCAGGAAGCCGAACTACGTAAATATATCTTGTTCTCAGCTCTTCATCGGTTTCCTTATCTTCCCCTCCGGAAAATGGCAGAGGATTATTGATATAATCAATACCTCCAATAGGAGCAGGCATATGGACTATTGTCATTCCCGGCACATTTCCTTTTGTACCTGGAACTATAGCTTCTGATGCTACTACTTTTTGAGTTTCCCCTAAATCCAGTACAGCATCTTCTGTAGTTTGAAAGCTGATGGAGCCATAGGTCGATGGAGCTGTACAAATAGTACCTTTCGGAATTGTAATTGCATATGTAGCTGGAGTATTTCTATAAAATGTAATTTGCCCTAATGATTTAGAGCCTAATAATCTGCCTTCCGGCAGCCTATCACTAACTAGGTAATCTAAATCTTGACCTGTAGCATTATATAGATTTGAAGCATCTAATCCTTGTTGAAGAGCTAATTCTAATTTTCGTATCTGATTAGCTACACTTTCATTCAACATTGTAATAACTGATGTAGGAGTATAATTAGTCATTCTAGGATGCCTTCCTCTTTGGAAGACTTCCATTTCAGTCATTATGCTTGATATTGATCTGACTATAACCATATTAAATCACCAAATCACCAATTAAATATATCAGCCATTACTGATGAATTCTTCATTACATTTTGAAAGTCCGCTATAACTTCCAGCAACTTACCTGTAGGAAGTATTACAGTTATAAAAATATCAGTGGGACTATTAGGTACAGTATGACATAAAACTTGTACCCCTTTAAACTGAGGAAAAAAGCTAGCTATATCTCTGCTAATTGCAGCATTTAATCTTTTCATAACGCCGCGAGTTCTTTTATCATGCATGATTTCTGGCAAGATACATCCTGCCATAGGTAGCCCTGGTCTAGTATTTTTTTCAGTAAAAAGATAAAACATTAGCTCTTGTATTAAGACAGTATCATCATCAGAAGTTAATGCTATATCTCCAGATGAATCTAAAGCTAAATCTATATCTTTCCTACATTCTAATTTTCCGCTATCAAAGCTCCCTGTAATTAATAGATCAGCCATAATTTTACCTTTCCTTACCAGGCGCTTTTTTCTATTCTTCTCCTCATACATTCCTCCTTTTATTTATTGCTTCCCATACTATTTTTTCCCTTCCTCCTGTCTCTCCTTCTCCTCCTTCTATCTCTTCTCCTATGTCTTTTCCTTCTTCATCTTCCCCTTCTCCCTCTTCATCTATATCCTTGTCTGCAAAAGTAATCCCATGGTCCTCAGGGTAAGGCTCTAGATGCAAGTTTCGCCCAAAAAATATCTCTTCAGGTATCCCTTCCGGGAATGCATCGCACGCCGAAGGTTCGTTGAATCTTTCGCTATCTTCGTCTTCATCGTCGAAGTAATGTTTGCAGTGCATACAAGGGCTATAGTCAAAGAACTCTTCTGCAGCCTCTAAGAGATTTTTATCCTGCTCTTTAGTTAATTTCATTTCTTCTTCTCCTCCTTCTTTCTCAGCTCCATATAGTAGATATTTGGCCTATCAAACTTCTTATGGTTCCATCCCTCAGGCTTATACTTCGGATTCCACTTATCTACTTTAACCACTTTAAAGCCTTTATTTTTATAGAATTTTCGAAGCTTTGGCCCCATACAATCTAGAACCGTTGCCCCTAAACTCATTGCATGATCTATCATGCTTTCTCCCATATGAGCCTTAGGTAAAGAGAATGCAGAGATCAATTCATTTCCTCTAAGACCAAACCCTGCTTTCCCATTATCTTCAAGATAAAGTTTAACTCCACCTTTTAAGTATTCTTCCTCAGTATATGGAGTTAGGAAGGCCTTTAGTTCTGTAGGCAGTTTATCTCTTTGGGAAATGAAATCCTTGCCAGATACTTGCTTAACATTGGTTTTTACTACATTTTCAATTTTTTCAAGTTTTACTGATTTCTTAGGTTCATTTCCCTTTTTCTCTTCTTCCTTTAGTCCCCTACCCCTAGTATCCCAGGCTTTCATTACCCCTTCAGAGGTTCCATAATGTCCCTGAAGGGTTTTAGCCTTTTGAAATTCTTCATATGCTACAGTTAAATCACCATAGATATTCATCTACCTTCATCCTGACTCTTAAGGAAACTATGCATTGCATTTCTGATCTTTTCGCTAGTATTTCTCCCACTCAACCTAGATAACTTTTGCTCATCATCTAAGAAAAGCCTTACCATGTAAGGCTTCCCAAATTGTTTATGTTTCATTTATCCCTCTCCCTTATTGTTTTTCAATAGTATATATAGATTACTGTAATTATTCTGAATGGGGTGGAGAACATTTTCCGCCCATATCATCTGATGCTGAAGGGCAATTCTTGCATGCACATGCACAACATGTATTATAGAGGTTATGCGATCCAGCTCCAGCAGCCCTAACCGTTAAAGTTCCATTTCCATTTAGAGCTACATAGCTTCCAGCTTTATCCTTAATTAGAATCCCGCCTCCACTCTCTCCTTTTAAGCAAATAAACGATCCTGTATTATCTTTGATAAGAATAGATCCATCTCTCTCCATCTGGATAAATTGCCCCTTTTTATGAGACCACCTAACCCTATCGGGATGAGATTGATGATCCTTAGAATACCATTTAAACGACTTGCTGTTATTAGTAATATCATCCAAATCCTTACAAACCTCGCAGGAAGGAACCGATTCTCCTAGTGGACATTCAGATACAGTTAAAGCGCTTCTATCCTTTCCGAAGAACTTAAAACATACCGGCCAATGAGGTTCTGGAAATTTTCCTACAATATCTCCACATTCATCTAATTCTGTAGGCAGCTCATGCTGTACCATTTTGATAACAAAATCGCTATCATTCTGGCGGCAAAGAGGCAACTGTTCCCATGAGGGACATTGGCCTAAGATGATTCCTTTTTCATTTTGATAAAATAGAACCCATACCATATCTCCTATCCTGGGATGAATAGGATTACCATAATGATGCCCCATATACCCCTGTACCTGATAGACTCTCTGTCTATCTACTTCAGGGCAAGGACTATAATATCCTATTAAATCCCGGACTTTTACCGTTACAGTATTGGTTAATAAATCGTCTTCAAATGCATGTCGTTGAACAGCTAAAACGACACATAACTCCACTCGTAAGTAAAGTCTCATTTGCCTTTCTATCTCATTCACAATGGCCTCTCTTAATGACATAAATTTATCTCCTTTCTAATTAGCATCATTAGCTTCTATAAAATTCAAGCTCCATAGAAAAACAATATCTCCTTCTGCTGAGGCTTGAACTTCTCCTTTTTTTACAATGTAAACGCACATAGCAGAAGTTGCTCCTGCCGTTACAAGGAGATGGGGACCAGGATGTATGTCAGGTTCTCCAAGATCCCATAAAAAGCGTCTTTCAGCACTTTTCAAGCTCCTTATAGTCATAGAACATCTCCAAAGTTTAGATCCTAAACTTTGAGTTTTGTTCTTATAATATGGAATATCATATTCTACAATCTTAAACTCTTTACTCCATTCTATTTGTCTTGGGTTAACTTTGAACTCCTGACCATCTATAGAGACTTTAATATACCCCTGAGCAGCTTCATTATCTTCTATTTGCCCAAGGAGACTATTAACATTAATCAATGATGCAATATCATCAGGAGTTATATCATTTGGGCCTGGAGTTATATATCCGTCAACCATTTTTATATCTCCGATTGATTCATTAATGAATTTATATCTTCTCCATTAAATAATGAACTTGGTCCTATCATTCTCCTTAATGCAAAAGCTCCAGAAGGCTTATCCCCTACTTTACCCCATGATTGCCCTGTATCCATTACCAATTCTAACGTTTTACCATCTGCAGAAGGCTTTACCCATAAATGATATCCATCTTCATTTTGTGAATTCCATGAGGGATCTAAAGGAGTTGGTCCAGAACTACCTGTGAATACAGTAGACATTCTATTCCAATTTTCCTGATTCTGAGCTTCCAATTGATCATAAAGTTCCGGAGTAGCAAAGGCATAATCGCCAGCAGTCACATAAGGTTTCATCATTGATCCTGTCCCTGAGTCTTCTCCTTCTGTGCTTACATCTAAATTTACTTGCCAGCCTTGACAAGAATAATCAAGAACTACCTTTGAAATCCTGCCAGAGACAACTGCCATGATTGCTGTACTACCAAATTGACATTCGTCAGTATCCATCACCGGCCCGATTGGAACCTTCCATTGCACCTTTTGAAAAATTCTTGGACAAATACCGATTGCATCAACTTCGGCTTTATCATCATCTCCTTTATAAAAATCGATAAGGTTCTTTGCCAGTTCTTCGACCTGAGATTGCTTTGGCAGATAATGCACATCAACCTCTGCAGCATGGATTGTACCATGTCTCTGAATAGAATCTACATTCTCATGCAGATAACCAACAACTTTGTGCCTCTCCCTCTCTACAGGGCTAGCTCCTGGTTCTGTAATCCCCGAGCCATAGACCACAACTATATTAGCGTGACCCATAGCACTCTTAGCCAATCCCTGCCTTGTTACCAAATGAGTAATATCGATAGCTGATTCTGTTGATGGAATAACATAGTTAGGCGGGATGAATTGAGCTTT
>Ga0172381_10001835_pt1 | contig 24322 bp, 27 predicted proteins | sample Leawel6488metaG_FD_119754 | JGI IMG/M metagenome (GOLD analysis project Ga0172381, IMG submission 119754) | Leachate microbial communities from a municipal landfill in Southern Ontario, Canada - Leachate well 64-88 metaG | ecosystem: Engineered > Solid waste > Landfill > Unclassified | place... | reverse complement strand
AGTATTATTATTGCAGCAAGAAGCGGGCTAAGGAACTTGAATATGAGTATCCCCCCGACTATTCCTATGAGGAGCTTGTCGGCAAAAGGGTCAAAGACGATCCCCCAGTCCGTTATCTGGTTCCTCGTCCTCGCCAATGAGCCGTCTATGGCATCAGATATGGCTGAGATGAGGAACAATACGAACGCCTCTTTGTACTGAAGCGTGCAAAGGAAATATACTATGAAAGGGATGCTTGCGATGCGAAAGACCGTAACATAGTTCGGCCTGACCAGCCTCGGAAAAGCCCAGAGGAACAGCACGTTGATTATCTTGTCGGTCAGAGTGACCTTTGAGACATAGTTCGGCCTTGGATCGTCAAAGATCTTGAACAATAAAAGCTTCTTATCGATCTTTGTCTCTATTTTTTCCTCAAATTTTTTGAAGTTTCCCTTCATTCTGATGATTCTATCACTATTTCACAGACATTCCAATCAAAGCCTTGATCCTCTCTTCGACAGGAGGATGAGTGCTGAAAAGAGAAGAGACCTTCTTCCCGAATGGATTGGAAATGAAAAGATGCGCTGTGGCAGGGTTCGGATTCTTCATGGGCATGTGAGCATCTGATATCTTCTGAAGCGCTGAGGCAAGCCCTTCGGGATATCGTGTGAGAAGAGCTCCGGAAGCATCGGCAAGAAATTCCCTCTTCCTTGAGATGGCAAGTTGTATCAATCTTGAGAATATGGGAGAAAGCACAATGAAAACAATACCTATGATCATGAGTATTCCCCCTCCATTGTCCCTGTCCCTGCCGCCTCTCATACCTCCTCGCATGAACATATTGGCAAGTATTGAGATGAAACCGACAAGGACCACGACAATGGTTGAAAGAAGTATATCCCTGTTCCCGATATGAGAAAGCTCATGGGATATGACTCCCTCAAGCTCAACTTTGTTCAGTGTCTCAAGAAGACCGGTCGTAACGGCAACCACCGCATGCTCTTTGTTCCTTCCTGTGGCAAAGGCATTTGGAGATGGATCGAGAATGACATATATCTTTGGCATTGGAAGGCCTGCTGTTATGGAAAGGTTCTCAACGATGTGATACAGGTCGGTATATTCATCATGCTTCGCTTCCTTGGCCCCTGATATTGAGAGAGCTATCTTGTCAGAATACCAATAGCTTGTGATGTTCATGACCAGGCTGAATATGACGGCAAAATACAGAATGGCAGGATTGTTGTAGTAGTAGCCCAAAAAGTATCCTATTCCTAGGATGACGACCAAAAACACGGCCATCAAAAGCCATGTTCTTGCCACATTTTTGCTTTGTTGGGTGTATAAAGTAGGTGTCATTTTTGACGAAGGATCTTATCCACCATCTCTATCTCCTCCCATATACCATCGATGATATCGTATTTCTTTGCTTCCTCGAGAGTGACCCATTTGTAGTCTATGCTGTCCTCATCAAGTTTGACCTCCCCAGACTTGTATTTGGCATAGTAGCTGAGCACGACGACAGGAATACCATCAGGTCTGATGAACGTGAGGTCCAAAAGATATTGAGGTTTCTCAATTTCAAGATTCACTTCCTCCTTGACCTCCCTTCTGAGCGTGCTCTCAAGCGCGCCATACCACTGCCCTGCAGACGTGGAAGGTTTTGTATTTATATAGTCATCAGTCTCAAGTCCTCCTCCCGGAACGGTCCACTTGCCTGGAAAGGCCTTTTTGCTCAAAGACCTCTGGGTGATGAGATACTTGCCCTCCTTGTCGTATATGATGGCAGTTAAGGATATTCTATGGAGCTCCTTATCTTTTATTTCCATAATTAGTTAGAATTTAACCTCCACTGGTTTTTTTGCAGCCGCCTCGCCTTCATCAAGAGTGAATAGCTCCATCTTCAAGAAATGGAAGAGCTTTGCCACCAAATTGCTCGGGAACGAATCGATTGCTATGTTCAGGTCTCTGACATTGCCATTGTAGAATCTTCTGGATGCCTGGATCTTGTTCTCGGTGTCTGAAAGCTCCGTCTGGAGGGAAAGGAAGTTCTGATTCGCTTTGAGCTCAGGATACGCCTCTGCGACCGCAAAAACAGACCTGAGAGCGCTTGCAAGCATGTTCTCGGTCTTTCCCTTGTCAACGATGTTCTGGGCTCCCATGGCCGAAGCTCTGGCCTTCGTGACATTCTCAAAAGCTTCGCTTTCATGAGTTGCATATCCTTTCACAGTACTGACAAGATTCGGGATGAGGTCATATCTCCTCTTCAATTGGACATCGATGTCAGACCAGGCTTCCTTGGCCCTGTTGATCAAAGTGATGAACTTATTGTATGCAAAGATCGCCCAAATGAGCAAAACTATCAAAAATAACAATAATATGTTTCCTGTCATAATGGAGTTATTGTATCATAAAAGAAAATAAGAATAAAGCGTGGAAGATTCTCTATTTTAGGCTTGAGATATGGCTTGTAGCTCCTTTGACATATAGCTTTTGGATCTCTGAACCGGAAAGAGCGGAGGAATAGATACGGACATCGTCAATATAGCCTTTAAAGAAATTCCCTAGACCCCACGATCCTATACGAAAAATTCCACTGCTTTCAATTGTTCCACTCTGCGCTCCACTATTAACATTTACTCCATTTTTATACAAATAGAGTTTTGAACCATCATAAACTCCACAAAAATGTTGCCAAGTGTCATAAATTACCTGCTCGGAATCTCCCGTGGAACTATAACCTACTGATGTGTTGGCATAAAAAAACATTCGATTGTTTGATGCTTGAATTAGAAGCGAAAAAGAGGCTCTATTACTTGTTCCTGTTAAACCTCCAGGGGCATTATACGCTGTATCATTTTTATATGTAGGGTTAATCCACATACACATGGTTGCAGAATTTAATCCTCCAACGATTGGAGAAGAAATTGTTATATAATCATTCCCATCAAAATTATATGTTCCTTTGTTATTGTATCCTGAAGTTGTAGCATACGTGGCACCACTGATAGTTCCGTTATAACCACTTCCTGACGTATCTGGCGTCGGGTTTGTATTCGTATCAAACATCCATTCTCCAATTAATTGATCACCTATGGAGTGAAGTAAGGAAGAATCAAATCTTATTCCAGCAGTTATCTTTGCTCTGTCTCGGAGTCCTGTGATATTGGTGTATATAACGGAAGAGAGAATACCAACGATAGCAATGACGACAAGGAGTTCTATGAGAGTGAAGGCACGTTTGTTCATAGGACTATTGTATCAAATAATTTCAAAAAATTAAATATCTATATTCGCAAGCTTGGCATTTGACTGTATGAAGGCCTTCCTCGAAGGGACATCGGTGCCCATGAGCATGTCAAACACCTTGTCCGCCTCTTGGCCGTCCTCAATGGTGACCCTCTTCATGATCCTTTTCGTAGGGTCCATGGTGGTCTCCCAAAGCTCCTCGGCATTCATCTCTCCAAGACCTTTGTATCTTTGAACGGAGACTTTCGCTGACTTTTTATTTTCCACCTCGCTTTCCTCCTTCTCCTCCCCTTCCTCCACTTGGGAATCCGAGATCTTCTCCTTCTTGAAGAAAGCATCCTTTTCCTTGTCATCGTAGAAATAATGGACTTCTTTGCCCATCTTCACTTTGTAGAGCGGAGGCTGAGCTATGCAAATATGACCGTTCTCGATGAGCGGCTTGAAATATCTGTAGAACAAGGTGAGAAGAAGGGTCCTGATGTGGGCTCCGTCAACGTCGGCATCGGTCGCAATGATAATCTTGTAGTATCTGAGCTTGCTGATATCGAAGGTGTCCCCTATGGCGGCACCGAGAGCCACGACAAGATTCTTGATCTGCTCGGAAGCGAGCATCTTATCAAGCCTTGCCCTCTCAATGTTCAAGATCTTTCCTCGGAGAGGAAGTATGGCCTGTATTCTCCTGTCGCGTCCGGTCTTACACGTACCTCCGGCACTGTCGCCTTCGACTATGAATAATTCCGATTCCTCGGCATTTCTGCTCTGACAATCCGCAAGTTTGCCGGGAAGGGTCATGCCTTCAAGAGCGCCTTTCCTCAATATGGAGTCTTTGGCCGCTTTGGCCGCCTTTCTGGCCCTCAAGGCCAAAATGACCTTTGAGACTATGGCTTTGGCATCATCCGGGTTCTCCTCAAGGAACGTGGCAAACGCCTCTCCAAAGACCTCTTCAACCGCCCCTCTCGCCTCGACAGAACCGAGCTTTGCCTTTGTCTGTCCTTCAAATTGGATATCCTGTATCTTCACCGATATGACAGCTGTGAGGCCTTCAAGGACGTCGTCTCCCGTGAAGTTGTCTTCGCCATCTTTTACGAGATTGTTCTTTCTTGTGTAGTTGTTGAGCGTTCTTGTGAGAGATGTTTTGAATCCTGTGACGTGCGTTCCTCCTTCGATGTTCTCTATATTGTTGGCAAATGCCATGACCCTCGATGATATGTCGTCAACATATTGCAAGGACACCTCGACAGATTCGACAGAAGCGGTCTTTTTCTCGACATAGAAGACATTCCTGTGGATCGGCTTTTGGAACTGGTTATAGAATTTTATGAAAGACAAAAGCCCCCCTTCGAAGCAGAAGGAGAATGACGGTGCCTCAATACCAAGCTCTCCAAAATAGAATACATCATCGTTTATCTTCTCCGTCGTGCCTCTTGCATCTATGACCGTCACTCTCAAGCCCTTCACGAGGTATGCCTGCTGTCTCATATGCGAGACCGTCTTATTGAAATCAAACACGACTCCTTCTTTGAAGATCTCAGCATCTGGCTCAAATGTCACTATCGTTCCATGCTTGTCCGTCTTACCGATCTTCTTTACCACAGCCTTCTTCTTTCCTTTTGAGTATTCCTGAAAATATATTCCTTCATCTTTGTGCACGACGACTTTCATATACACGGAAAGAGCGTTCACAACCGAAGCGCCGACGCCGTGAAGACCTCCGGAAACCTTGTATCCTGTTCCCTCCCCGCCGAACTTTCCTCCGGCATGGAGCGTCGTCATGATGGTCTCAAGAGCCGAGACCTTCGTCTGTTTGTGCATGTCAACCGGTATGCCTCTTCCGTTATCCGCCACCCTCACTTTGTTCCCGGGCAAAATAGTTATCTCGATATGATCGCAAAAACCGCCCATAGCCTCGTCACGGGAATTGTCGAAAATCTCTGTAATGAGGTGCTGGAGACCATCGGGACCTGTGGTACCGATATACATGCCAGGACGCTTCCTGACAGGCTCAAGGCCCTCAAGGACCTGAATGGAACTGGCATCGTAGTGGTGACCGCCTGCTGCCTCTTTTTTGTCTTTTTCTTTGGCCATTTTTTTAATAAAAACAAACAGAATTTCTCTATTTGTGACCCCTCAATTATACCAAATTTAGGGGAGAAAAGAAAGCGAAAAAAGGCCTAAAAGGCCTTGAAATGCTTGCATTTTTCACGTTTTGTGGTAATTTTTGGGCTGGAGTACAAAAGAAAGGACGGATCAATGCCATACGACAAAAGCATCCTGCACGGACCGGATCCCATTCCGGAAGCTTCGTCACGAGAGATTCTTCCGTTTGTTCCCGGAAGCATCGATCGGTCAATCTTGGAAAGGCCTGGGGGTGTAAACCTCGGGCCGGCGTTCGAGTCTCCGGCCGCCTGGAGAAAGGTCTGGCCAGATCTTGTTCTGGCCTAAATCGATCAAGGGTCGAAACACGAAATGTTTCGGCCCTTTTTATTTCCCAAAAAATATCGCCATCCTGCGCCATTCGCTTTTGAATATGTCAGTATCCACGAACTTCGCTTCCCTGTTCCTCTCATCCGATGTGCTTTCCGGGTCATGGAAATAGAAACCCGATATCTTGCCGTCTTTTTCCTCATATCCCGTTATGACGACAGTATGAAACTTCTTCTGTCCGAGGATATCTTTGACGATGGAGACTATCACCGGATCATTCTTATCAATTGATCCTTTTATATGCAACAATCCTTCTTCCGTATCGATCTTTTCCTCCCTGTGCACTTCAAGCCCGAGATCCTTTGCAAGAGCCACGATGGAATCATGGAACCAGCCGGACTTTCCGTATCCACCGATATCTTGTCCTTTTTTGATAAGATCATCGATTGAAACATCTTCGGCTTTTCCGTAATAATTCAAGACCATCTTCAGGCAGGTGATGAGACAGGCTCTCGGCATCCAATATCTGTCGGATACATCAATAAATTGGGAATAATATGGTACGTTTAATTTCATTGTTTTTATCTTACCTGCCATCCGGCATTATCATTCATCTTCTTTGTCATCCTTTCCACGATCCCGTTCACCTCATCATCGGACAGGGTCCTTTCATTGGACTGGAACACCATTCGATATGCATATGAGGTCTTCTTCGTTCCATCCTCGAATGTCTTGGTGAATACGTCAAAGAGCCTGTGCTTTATCATGAGCTCAGTTGCTTCCTTCAAAATTATCTTCAAGACATCCTCCGCTTTGACTTTTTCTGGTGTAAACACGGCAATATCGCGTATCATGTATGGGTACTGCGATATCTTCTTGAATTTGATGTCCTTTTCTTCATTTTCCGGTATATCATATGAGGAGACCTCTGGCAGACCTTTTATCATCTCTCCAAGGTCAAACTCCACTATATTCTCATCTTTGTTCACCTTGTTCAGTTTAAAGATAGATAATTTACCAAGAACTGCATCCAAAGTCTCTTTTTCCTTCGGTTTCTTTACGCCAACAGGATTGCCTACACCTATTATGAAATTCTCCTTCTCCCCTCCCTTGGTAAAGACATGGCCGAACTCGAATATTCTTATCTGCGGCATATCTATCAATTCAGAATACCTTGCATTGAATTCCAAGCTCTTCTTTATGGAATCTGTGAGATTCGTCCTCAAGAACTTCCTCTCCGGGGACATTGGCTTTGCAAGCTCTATCTCCCCTTTTTCGACAAAAGTGTAGTTCATGACCTCGGAAAATCCCTCGGCATACATGATGTTCCTTATCTTCTCCTTGTACGCGAAAACCTTGTCCGTCTTCGGTTTTTTCGAATCATTTGGAATATCCGTATCCTTCAATTTGTCATATCCGTATATCCTCCCTATCTCCTCAGCCAGATCTTCTTTGATCCGCAGATCAAGCCTTTCATCCGGAGCTGTGACGACGAATCTTTCCTCATTGTCGGACATTCTTCTGTATCCGACGATATGCTCAAATCTTTTTGAGCTCTTCATATCCTCTATTGCAACACCGCCTTTTAATTCGGTGCAGTGTATGACCTTGCCATCGCCAAGATATATTCCGCAGTGGTCCACTCCTTCTTTTACTTCTGTTCCGGGCAGGAATTCTACTGTCTTGAAGAATATCTTCCCTTCGCCTGTATTGGAAAAGACGACATCACCTGCCTTCAGGTCCTTTTCGCCTATTTTCTTTCCCCAAGCATATTGGTCCACCGACATTCTCGGTATCTGAACTCCGACTTGAACAAAGACATAGCTCACGAAAGACGAGCAGTCAAAGAGCTTTGGCGCATCGTATAAGATGCTTGCGCCGTTCTTATATGGAACTCCAATGAAAGTAAGTGCTAATTTCAAAACTTCATCTATAGGTTTTATTTTCTTCCACTCAAAGCCGAATCTATCAAATATCCTCTCTATATCCTTATCGCTTATTTTTATACCTATGATATCGCTCGCTTCCGTGGCCGAGATGCCAAGCTTGTATTTGCTCGCTTTTCTTGGATAGTTATCAACTACTTCGCCCACTTTCGTGTCTTTCGTTCCAGCAGTCTCCACTATGAGCTTTGTGAGGATATCCATGGCCTCTCCGCAAAGTTCTGGCGTGAGGTCGTTCTCATATCGCTTTGAGGCATCGGTCTGTATCCTTATCTTCTGCGCAGTCTTTCTTATTAAAACTGGATTGAAATTTGCCGATTCAAGCACAATGTTTTTCGTATTGGAATCGAGCTCGGCATAGTTGCCTCCCTTTATGCCGGCAATGGCCAGAGGATTTTTGTCATCTGTTATCAGGAGAATGCTTTCATCAAGCTCTACTTCCTTTCTATCAAGCGTAGTCATCTTTTCTCCGGCTTTGGCATTTCTTACCAATATTTTGTTCGATCCAATCAGGTCTGCATCAAAAGCATGCATCGGCTGTCCTATCTCAAGCATGACGAAGTTCGTGGAATCAACTATGTTGTTTATAGACCTCTGCCCAAGTGTCTCAAGCTTGGTCCGAAGCCACTCGGGCGATGGGCCAACTTTTATATTCTCAACCATCCTTCCGATGTATCTTCTGCAGAGCTTCGGATCCTCTATCTCTACCGAAAGGCTCTTTGATGTCTTTGAGACCTTGATATCCTTGAATTCCCTTGAGTATCTTTCCGGTTTCATTTCGGCAATGGTAGCAAGCTCTCTTGCCATTCCTCTGTGGCAAAGACAGCTGTGATTCAAGTTTGGCGTAGCTTTGGCGTCCAGGACAAAATCATTTCCAACAACCTCGACTCCCTCCACTTCCATTGAATGCATGTCCAAAAGATCCACCGTTTTCTCTATTTTCGGCGCCTTTCCCTTGAAATATTCGTTTAGCCAGTTATATGAGACTTTCATTTAAAATTGATTTACTAACCTCAGATCCCCAGAGTACAGAAGTCTTATGTCGTCTATCTCGTATTTGAGCATGACAAGCCTGTCTATCCCTCCGCCGAAGGCAAAGCCCTTCCACTCATTCGGGTCTATTCCAGCCCCATTTAATACTTTTGAATGGACCATTCCCGCTCCCATGATCTCAAGCCATCCAGAGCCTCCGCAGACATTGCATTTCCCCTCTCCTTTGCATTTGAAGCATGATACGTCTATCTCTACTCCCGGCTCGACGAAAGGAAAATAGCTCGGTCTAAATCTCACCTCGACGTCCTTCTTCAAGAACTTGTCAAAAAAAGTGTTAATAGTGGATTTAAGATCAACCAAAGAGACTTTTTTGTTCACAAGAAGTCCTTCGATCTGATGAAATATCGCTTCATGCCTTGCATCGGTGGCCTCGTTCCTGAAAACTCTTCCTGGACAGATTATCTTGAAAGGAGGCTTGTTCTTTTCCATGAAGCGGATCTGGACCGGGCTTGTATGAGTTCGCATGAGAGATGATCCTCCTTTCACCCAAAAAGTATCCTGCATATCTCTTGCTGGATGGTCTTTTGGAACATTCAGGGCATCGAAGTTGTAGTGCTCGGTCTCAAGCTCAGGACCGTCCACCTGGGCAAAGCCCATCTCAAAGAAGATGCGGCTTATGTCGTCTATGACCCTGGTTATAGGATTTATATGCATATGTGGATTATATGCGAAAAAACATCAAAAATCCAGAGGGTTTAAAAAATTATTTTGTCGCTACCTCGTGGTTCGCCTTCCCTTCAACATATAGTTTTTGTATGTCAGATGATGAAAGAGCACTATCGTAAATGCGAACATCATCGATCTTGCCGACAAAAAAGTTTTCCGGAGCTGATGGATTTCTTGCCCCGATCATTACATTCAATGTTTTGGAATATATCACCCCTGTTGCTGCAGTTTCTCCATGCTTTACGCCATCTATGTATATGCGAACACGACTGCCATCATATGTCGCGGCAACGTGATACCACGTATCTGCTTTCAAAGTAATGTCTGACAGAGCATAACCGGCGTATACTCCTCCGATATTTGCCGCCAGATGGATCTTGCCGCCAGAAGAACCGATAAACCTAAAATCCCATGGGGTGGTGGCCGTTTGATCAGCTTTAGTGACAATTGCTTGATAAGCTATGCTTGGATTTGAAGTATTGATCCATGCTGTGACAGTAAGATAAGAGAGCTCCAAATTCGGAGTGGATATATAATCGCTTCCATCAAAACTGTATGTTCCCTTGTTATTGTATCCTGATGTTGCGGCATATGTGGCACCAGTGATAGTACCATTATTTCCGAATCCTGAAGTATCGTATGTCAGAGAACCTACTTGGGGCATATCAAAGGTATATTCCCTTACTAACTGATCCCCTATTGAATGCAGTGTTGAGGAATCAAATCGTATTCCTGCAGTGATCCTAGCTCTGTCCCTAAGTCCTGTGATATTGGTATAGATTACGGAAGAGAGTATACCTACGATGGCGATGACCACAAGCAATTCAATGAGAGTGAAACCTTTTCTGTTCATAGAGTCATTATAACAAACTCACTTGGAAGTTCAACTTCCATATCAAAGAATGACCTCGGCAACATAACTTCTATCTTTTATGTACAAAGACCCGTCCGAGACCCTGAAATCCGGAGAATTGCCATGATATATGAGCTGGGCGAACTTTTTCGGATTTTCCTCTATCTGGACCGCAAATATATCGCCGCCGAAAGCAAAGACGATGGCATTCTCATATCCAGGAAGAAAATCTATCCTTGTAGGACTTGAACCGAATGAATATACGAGAAGCTTTGTCTTGCAACCGGACCCATCGCAGAAATATTTCGGCTCTCCGTCCTCCCTCCCGAACCATCCTATGAATATATCCCCTTCTTCATTCCACAAGCCAAGCTTGCCGTCCATTATGGGAGCGTTCTTCGTCCCAAAATTGCTTTTCAGATCGATCGTCGTGGTGGAGACTATCTTGGCCTTTCTTGTCGTACTTGCGAAGATCGCAGAGATGTCGGCATATTCCTGGTTCTTCTTCTTTGTCATCATCGTCGAAGTGCCGTTCTTGATCAAGATGTACGAAGTAATCTCCCTCAATTCAGACTGTTTGGTCAGCATGAAAACATTGGCATCGGAGACAATGTTGTTTTGAACGCGTATCGTCTTCGTCCATGTGTTGTATCCGTCCTTTTTCACGGAAACATTATATGTCCCTACTCTAAGATTTTTTATCAATATATCCCTGTTGAAAAAGCTTGTCTCATCAACCAATTTTGAGTTCAAAAACACCTGCGACCCTATAGGCGCAGTGTTCACATATATCCCTCCTGTCTTCAGCAGACTGAAACCGCTCGTGAATATGTCCCCGTTCGCATACAAAACGATGATCGGCGAAACGACGACGAAAATGACAAGAAACACTATGAATTTTATCTTTCTTCTTATGACAGCCATCTTATTTTTTTCTGTGCTTAGGCGTTACCCAGTATCCCATATATTTCCCGAACATCAACCTTGTCTGCGCATCAATGGCCGGTATGGAACCGAAGACCACTACGGTCACCGGTATGATGATCCATTGGATGGCCATGGTCAATTTACTGAACCTTCCGTATCCTTCCGGCGCTTTCGGGATGAAGCTCATGGATATCGCGGCGCAGAGGAAAAGACCGAGCATTGCCACGGTCATCATCACCTTCGTGAAAAGTGGCAGATTGTATGAAAGGACCGTAGAATTGAAATCCCTTCCTCCCAATATGACGGGAAGCCAACCGAGGAAGAACAGGATCATGGGATTCGTGGACAGGGACCAGAAGCCTTCGAACAGGATGAAGGTATGTTTGAATTTCGTCCAAAAGCGTATCTTCTCGTTCTTCAAGAAACCGAAGAGGACGAACGGTCCGTTCTCAACTCCCCAAGACCATCTTCTTTGCTGCTTGTATATGTTCTTCAGAGTTTGCCAGAATGTCGGCGCCAGATTTGCGTCCATTGAGACCGGAAATGAGAGCGGAACGACCTTGTAATTGCCGTCAAATGCAAGAAGCGAGCTCCAGAAGATCCTGGAATCCTCCGAGACCATGTTCTTCTGCCAATATCCGACATCGTATAGAGTTTTGAAACAGACCGAGTGGGAAGAGAATGTCTCAAGTATGTCCGGACGCTCCTGCTGTATCATCTGCCAAAATGTCGCAGAAAATGCGGCAACGCGCGATGGCATCGGCGCCTCCCATATATTGTTGTTGAATAGAGGCACAGGCTGGAATGATGACCTCAATGGGTCTTCAGCTGTGAGGAAGTTCCAAGTCAGGCACTCAAAATACTGCTTGTATGCGACGGTATCGACATCAAAGGCGGACACGAGGACATCCTCATATCTTGTCCCCTCCTTGTCCAATATCTCCTTCCTTGCAACTTCTGCGGCATATGAGATATTTGATCCTTTGCCGGGCATCTCTCCTGGAAGATTGCTTGGATGGATCGTGCACAGCAAGTGGCCGAATTTTCCTGAAAATTCCCTTTTTATATATTCGGTGACCTCTAGGGAATGCTTCTTGTTTCTTTCCTCTCCGGAAACCACGACGATCATCTTGCTCTTGTCATATTCGCAATGGATCAGGGATTCCAGGCTTTTCTTCACTATCTCATATGGCTCGTGATAGAAAGGAAGGATGACCAAATGATGCATCCTGCCATACTTCAAATTGGCAAGCTTGGCCTTCCAATCGACGGAGATGTTGTGCTTTGTCTTCTTCCAATTCTTTCTCAGGTATATGGAAAGATACACTGTTTTGAGGATCCAATATGTGTCAAAGACGATTATGAACACTGACGCATGGAAAGGCAGGAAGAACGAGAAGAAGAAGATGCCGAATATGGTGAGCCATAGCAAAGCACCCGGGATGATCTCGAGCATCCTGTATAATCGTCTGTCTTTCCCAGACAGATCCCTTGCATGCGCAACTCTGTAATAAATACTGTTCTTGAAATCCATTTGGAGCCACCTCCGAGGATCGAACTCGGGACATCATGTTTACAAAACATGTGCTCTACCAACTGAGCTAAGGTGGCTTCGGAAAACCAAGCTAAATCTAGCAAAAAAATAGGGAAATTACAAATCCTTCCTTCTCAAAGAATCCTTGTAGTCAGAAACATTTTTCAGAAAAAATGACACTGAGTGCTTGTGCGTCCCATCAGTCTTCTGCTGCTTCAGGAAAAACTTCGGCTGCTGGCTGTCCAGCCTTCTTTTCAATTGTATTGTTTCAGTTTTTATATAGTTTGCAACCATGACCGAAAGCTTATGGAAGTTCTCGAACTTTATCTTCGATGCAATATGCCTGCTCTTCCCTACTATCCTCCTGCAATGCTCGTCATTTTCGCAGACGATGTTCGATATGACCTCATGACGAAAGATAGATATGCCAAAATACTTCACCGATATCATTGCGATGATGAGGACAAGCGATGTGTAAAATAAGGCTATTGCCATAGATTTATTTCATCGTACTGAACCTGACGAACTTCCCGATCTCTATCTTCTCGCCGAACTTCTGTATGGCATTCTGTATCAAGGTGTTTATGGTGACGCTGGGATCCTTTATGAAATCCTGCTCCAAGAGTATCTTGTCCTTGAAGAATGCATCGAGCTTGCCGTTCAGGATCTTCTCTTTCATTGCCTCTGGCTTGCCTTTGACCTCATCCGCAAATGCATCCAAGACCTTTGCTTTCTCCTCCGCTGGGACTTCCTCCTTTTTTATGTAAAGCGGGTTTGTAGCGGCAATCTGCATTGCGATGTCATACGCAAGCTTCTGGAAATCCTCGTGCTTTGAGACAAAATCCGATTCGCTGCAAAGCTCGATCAAAACTCCGACGGTTCCTATGCCGTGGATGTATGAGACGATCCTGCTTGATTTAAGGGTCCTCTCAGCCTTCTTTGCCGCGGTCTCCGCGCCCTTCTTCTGCAGAAGTATGCATGCCTTGTCCATGTCCCCTCCTGCATCTTCAAGAGCCTTCCTGCATTGCATGACGGAGATCCCTGTCTTTTCTCTGAGTCCTTTGACCTGATCCATTGATATAGCCATAATTGTTTAAAAAGATCTAACTTATAAAATGCGAATTAAATTTTAAGATTTTGCCACTTTCCCTGCTTTGTATGCTTTGACTATTTCCGTGACAAAGAGGGAGATACTAGGCATGGATGCATCGTTTCCTACTATTGGGTAATCGATCTCCTTTATGTTGCAATCTGTGTTTGAAAGCGCGATGACCGGTATTCCCATCTTCTTCGCCTCGGCGACAACGATGAACTCCTTTCCTGGATCGATGACGAACACTGCCTTTGGGAGCTCCCTCATCGGCACTATGCCGTGGAACATCTCATCAAGCTTTGCGATCTTCCTGTCTATGAGCAATCTTTCCTTCTTTGTGTATTTTGAGAGTTCCCCCTTTTCTTTCTGTTTCTGAAGATCCTCAAATTGAGCGATTCTCTTCTTTATCTCCACTGCATTCGTGAGGGCTCCTCCAATCCATCTGCTTGCGACGTAAGGCATGTCTATCGATTCAGCTCCGAGCTTTACTGCGGCCTGAGCCTCGTTCTTTCCGCCGACAAAGAGTATCTGCTTACCTGTCTTTGCTATCTCAGTGACAAAATCCTTCGCTTTCTCGAGCATTAGAGCCGTCATTTCAAGGTCCATTATCTCAACCTTGTTCTTCACTCCGAAAATGAAAGGGGCTACTGAAGCATTCCTTCTGGATTTCTGGTATCCGAAATGGGCGCCTGCTTTGAACATTGCGTCTATAATATCGTTGTTTTTCATTGTTTCTTTTTCTGCCATAGGTTTCCGAGTATATCAGAATATAAAATAAAATCAACCGGCAGAATGCCTATTTTGCCGCCATCACATGAGATGCCTTTCCTTCGGCATATAATTTCTCCACATCCGAGCTTGAGAGAGCGCTCGTATAGATGCGAACATTATCGATCAAACCGCCGAAAAAATAATTAAAGCCTAATTGAGCACTTCCTCCGATATAAACGCCTGCAGCATAATTATTTATTATACTACCAGCTATAGCTGTCGTACCCTCTAAATTACCGTTCACATAGATTTTTACATTTGAGCCGTCATAAGTAAGAGTTGTTTGATACCATGTATTCAAAGACAAGTTGGTGGAATTGGTCACACCATACCAAGTACTATTTATAAACACCCATCCTGTCATACGTTGAGACGTCAGGCTGTACTCTAAAGCAAAAGGACCGTTCTTTGATACTATAGAGCCTCTTTGAGCTATGCTTGGTTTTATCCAAGCAGATACGGTAATTGCACTTGCCGACACTTCCAGATCGGTTCCCAAAAAGATGTAATCATCGTTTCCGTCAAAACTGTAAGCTCCTTTATTGTTGTATCCTCCAGCAGATGAATATGTGGGTGCTGTGGTAGTAGAACCGTTGTTTCCCATTCCTGAAGTATCAGCTAAGGGGTTCGTAGAAATATCAAACAACCACTCTCCTGCAAGCTGATCTCCTATTGAGTGCAGTGTTGAGGAATCAAACTGTATTCCTGCCGTTATCCTTGCTCTGTCTCTGAGACCTGTGATATTGGTGTATATGACGGAAGAAAGAATACCAACGATGGCTATGACGACAAGAAGTTCTATGAGAGTGAAGCCTTTTCTGTTCATGAGAGCATTATATCAATACAAAAATCCAAAAACAAGCGTTATTCCGCATCATCTTCAGCGTCCGCTTGGGGCTTTCCTTCCGCTTTGACAACATACTCTACTATATCGGCAAGCCCGTCTCCGGCCATTACATTCTCAATATTATACCAGGAATGCTTGACTCTATGGTCCGTGACCCTGTCCTGCAGGATGTTATATGTCCTTATCTTCTCCGATCTGTCCGCAGTCCCTATCTGCTCCTTCCTCTCTCCGGCAAACTTCTTCGCATCCTCCTCCTCTTTCTGCATCTCAAGCTTGGCTGTGAGAATGGACATGGCCCTTTCCCTGTTCTTGAGCTGGCTTCTTTCGGCAGTTGAACGCACATCTATGCCAGTTGGAATATGTATTATTCTCACCGCAGTTTCCACTTTGTTCACATTCTGCCCTCCTGCACCACCAGACCTTGAGAACTCTATCTCGAGATCGGACGGTTTTATCTCTATCTTTGTTTTTTTCCTTATAGGAAGAACTGCCACTGATGCAGTGGATGTATGGACCCTTCCTGATTTCTCGGTCGTAGGGACTCTCTGGACCCTGTGCACTCCGGTCTCGAATCTAAGCTCCTTGTACACTTCCTTTCCTCTTATCTCGAACGAGGCTTCCTTGTATCCGCCGAGCGATGATCTCGATTCGTTCACCGCGGAGAATGACCAGCCCTTGAGCTCGCAGAATCTCTTGTACATCTTTGCAAGGTCCTCAGCGAATATGGCAGCTTCCTCCCCTCCCACTCCAGCGCGAATTTCCATGATAGCCTCGTTAGGAAACTTCTCCTCTTCCTCCGAAGATGCAAGTATTCCTTTCATCTGTGCGAACAGATTATTCTTCTGAGATTCTATGCTCTTTATCTCCTCTTCGGCAAGGGAAAACATCGCATGGTCCTTCTCGGCCATCTTTTTTATGGACTCCTCCTCATTCTCAAGCCTGGAATACTCCTCGGCTAGATATGCGGTCTTCTTATTCTTCCTGAATTCCTCAATTATGTTTTCCATTGTTTTTTGGAGAAATGAAAAACCCGCGCAAAAAGATGGCGGGTCTTGCCACTGTATTGTTATTTTCCAGCCTTTGCCTTCTTTGAAGCAGCCTTGCTGTCGCCGAGCGCCTTTCTTGCTCTGAACTTCTCCACTCTTCCTGCCGTATCAAGCACCTTCTCATTGCCTGTGTAGATCGGGTGGCAATTCCCGCAGATCTCAACGTGTATATCCTCCTTGGTGGAGCCGAAATCGTAAGTGGCGCCGCATGCGCAGGTGGTCTTGGCCTTGTTGAAATACTTCGGATGTATGTCTTTTTTCATAGAAGGTGATGATAGCAAAAATTCAATAAAAAGCAAGACATTGCCTATTTTGTAGCCACTTCGTAGCCTGCCTTCCTTTCCGCATAAAGCTTTTGGATCTCCGAGCTGGAAAGACCGCTTTCATAAATACGGACATTGTCTATCAGGCCGTTGAATGGATAATCACCATTAGGTCGTTCGCCTATTCTTACGTTACTAGCTGATAGTTCAACAGGTGTGCCTGAAATACAGTTATTTTTTAGAACTCCGTCCAAATAAATATCATATCTGCTGCCATTCCAAGCCATTGTCACATTATGCCATCCTGCAGAAATACTTTCAGTACTGTTACACCAACCACTCCTTCCACCAGGTGCATCAAGGACTGATATGATTTCATTTGTCAAAGCAGTTGTAGCGGCTCCAAGGTGAATACCAGAAAATGAACCTTCCGCGTTGAGAAGTAATGCGGCGGCGGAATCTTTATTTATTATCGAGCTTGGTTTGAACCAAACACTCGCAGTCCTAGCGGTTTTATTTATATTTCCAATACCAATATAATTGTTTGTTCCATTAAAACTATATGCTCCTTTTCCATTATATCCTTCCGTTGCTTGCCATGTAGGCCAGCTCGCAGAAGTTCCGTTATTGCCAAATCCAGAAGTATCAGTCGCAGAATTCTGAGCATCATCAAACAACCACTCTCCCACAAGCTGGTCTCCTATAGAATGAAGTGTTGAAGAATCAAATCGTATTCCAGCAGTCACTTTAGCCCTATCCCTCAAACCTGTGATATTCATATATATAACGGAAGAAAGTATGCCTACGATGGCAATAACGACAAGGAGTTCTATGAGAGTAAATGCTTTCTCTTTGCTATGCTTGAGGTTCATACCCTATATTATATATATATATATATATTGCAAATCAACTGTATGTACAGGTATTGTCTATTTTGTAGCCACTTCGTAGCCTGCCTTCCTTTCCGCATAAAGCTTTTGGATCTCCGAGCTTGTGAGCGCACTCTCGTAAATACGCACATCGTCTATGAGACCTGAAAAATATTGGTCGACTCCGGGAGTGCCGTATCCTATATAAAAGTCAGAAGCCCAATATAGCAAATTGCCTGTTTTGGCGATGGATCCGTCAAAATTGCCATTCAGATAAAGGGATATTTTTGCACCATCATAGACCATGGTGACAAACGACCATGTATTCAATGGAATTACACTGTTTCCAGAAACAAATAACCACGATCCAGTTCCAACACCAGCATAAAAATGTTGATCACCAAGAGCAAGAATATAAGGCTGATTTTTACAAACTATAGTGCCGGCTTGCGTTGAATTAGGGTTTATCCAAGCGGAAACCGTGACTTTGTCCGTAGTTATGCTCAAATTTTGCCCGCTTGGAGCTGCTATCCATAAATAATTGCTTGTTCCATTGAAACTAAAAGCTCCTTTCCCGTTATACCCGGAAGTGGTGGCAAAGGTGGCTCCACCACCGTTGGTCAAAGTATTGCCAGCTCCTGAAGTGTCTATAAGCTGACTTTGAGAGTCAAAAACCCATTCCCCTAACAATCGATCTCCAATGGAATGCAATATTGATGAATCAAACCTTATTCCTGCCGTCACCTTTGCTCTGTCTCGGAGTCCTGTGATATTAGTGTAAATAACAGAAGAGAGTATGCCTATGATGGCGATGACTACAAGGAGTTCTATGAGAGTGAAAGCTTTTTTGTTCATGTTAGTATCATATCATTACAAATCCAAGGTATCAATATCTTTCTGGAATTGCGTAGCTCTCTGCGCAACTTGATATCCATAGCCATACTTCGTGTTCATGTAGGAGCTAAGTCTGCTGCCTTTCAAAGACAATCCGCCATAGTATTTTGCCGCAGAACAAGACCAAAGGTCCCAAGTCCTTGAGAAAGCCGTTCTGCAGATGGTCTGTGCATCTTTCAAATACAATGCTGTTCCGACGAAAGCATCTCTGTTGGAAAACGGCGATGGGAATGACGAACCGATGACGGCAGCAACCCTGTTCTTGTACCCTATTTGGGTAGCAACATTCCACCATGTTGACGGCATGAACTGGGCCGGGCCCATGGCTCCCCCGTATTGGCCGTCGGAGTATATGGGGCAAGAGACAGGCGTCGTATTGGGATTCATGCCAAGCTCGGACATGATAGCCAAAAACGATGGTATCTGCGATGGGCCCATTACGGTTCCAGCGCTATTTCTAGCAGACTGATTGTAGTAGCACTTGCCTATATTCTTCCCTATGAGCCCATCTATGGAAGTTTCTTGGGTGAGAACGGCCAAGACCAAAGCGGAACTGACGCCTATGGTGCTCTCATACGGCGCTACCAGTTTCAAAGCCTCTCCGAATGTAAGCTCCTCTCCGCCCACGGTCTTGAACAATCTGTTCCTGATCTGGTTCTTCAATCTCTCCTTCTCTGCGATGATCTTCAAGTATGCGCTTTCTTGGCCTTTGGTCTGGGTCAGAATGGTCTGCTTCTCTGTCTTGTAGTTCTTCAGCTGTCTTTGCGCGGTCTGCTGTTCGAATTGCAGCTTTTGCTCTTGAGACTGTCTTGTCTGCAAGTTAGTCTTCTGCTCCTCTGATGTCTTTTTCACGCCCGTAAGCTCCCCTATGAGCTCTTGGAGCTTGACGTTTATGGAAGCAAAGTCATCAGCATCCTTGAAAAATGTGGAGAGGTCTTCGCTTGAAAGAAGAACCTCCATCATTGAATTGTTGTCGAGAGCATAGTTATCCCTCATCATCTTTCCTATGGATTTCTTTATATCATCCATCCTGGTCGAAAGCTCCCCTATGTATTTCGTAGTGGTGACTATGTTCTCCCCCAATTGCTTTATCTTCGCATTCCTTGAATTTATGGAAAGCTGTATGGTGTTGATCTGATATGTAAGCTCAGCTATGCCCTTCTCAAGCTCCGATGACTGCTTTTGGGTCTTCTCAAGTATGACCTTCTGAGCCGCGATATCCCTGTCGCATTGGTCGGATATGGCCTGAAGCTCCTGATTGGTCTTGCCGTCCAAATTGGAATCGCAAGAGGCCGCCAAAGAGGTCTTTGGGAAAAATATGAAAATGATGAAGAATAAAAACACTGTCCTTTTGTAGAGCATCACCCTTGTATTTTACTACAAAACATTTAAAAAACCACCGGTTGGTGGTCTTTTATTTCTTCTCTGCTTTTGGCTTTTCTTCCTTCTTTGGAGCCTCTGTCGTGGCTTCTGCTCCCTCGGTGCCTTCCTTGGCCTCCTTTCCTTTCTTTGCAACCTCTATGGTCGAGAGATCTACTGGCACTTCTTCAGCAACTTCTTCCTTCGGCTCGTATACTGAAGCGACGACTTCGTCAGCTTTCACCTTAAGCTCGACTCCTGCTGGAAGCTTCAGATCTCCTGCTGTGACTACGCTGTCAAAAGTTGCGAGTGCGGAAATATCAATTTTGATATTGTGTGGCAGATCTTTTGGCAAAGCTTCAATTTCAATTTCATGCATGACTTTGACAAGCACGCCTCCGAGGTCTTTGACTGCTGGGGCAACGCCCGTGAACTCAAGAGGAACTTTGATCTTGATGGCCTTTCCTTTCTCGATGGCATAGAAGTCTGCATGTCTAGGCTTGTCTGTGACAGGGTCCAGGTCCACATCATGGATCAAGACATCAACATCAATACCAGTGCCTTTCAAATGCAATATGGTGGATTCTCCTGCTTCTTTAAGGGTTTTCTCGAAGATTGGATATGAGAGCATTATGGGAGTGGAAGCCTCCTTCTTGCCATAGAAAACAGCTGGCATTTTGCCAGATTTTCTCATTTCGCCCAAGGGGGCCTTGAGGTCTCTTTTTTCTACTTCCAATGTGATCATGGAAATGACATTATACATAAATAGGATAATAAATCAAATGATTTTCACCAGGTAAATAGGACTACTTCTTATATACAAAAAATTGTCCGACAACAACCCAAGAGACGATCATTCCCAAACCCATTGGTATGATAAGGACCAGATCTTTTTGCGAAAAGCCGTATATGGTCCAAAAAGTATATGAGACAGCCAATATGGAGAAATAGAATGAAGATAGGCCTTCCATGCTCTTTCTTACATAGTTTTTTCTGACTTGGGCAGTGAGCCCAAGTCCAGTGACTATGAGAGAAAGGACAACGGTGACTATTTTAATTATAGGTAGGCCGAATATCATATAAAATTAAATATCCTCATTTTTTCCTCTATAACCTTCTCTACTGCAGGAATGGTATTCTCCATGTACTTATATGGAGCGACCTCATCAGGCCTTTCCTCAAGTTCAGTCTCAAGTGCATTTCTGAAAGCTACCCTTATCTCCGTATTTATATGGACTATGCTCATGCCTGCTTTTATTGCCGCTTGTATGTCTTCCTTGGAATTACCCGATGCTCCATGCAGGACCATAGGTGTCTTTCCCAAGGCATTCCTCAAGTTCCCCACTACTTTTATGTTAAGCGCCGGGTCTATCCCTCCCTTGAGCATTCCGTGTATGTTCCCTACTGCAGGAGCAAGCATGTCCACTCCCGTCTCTTCCACGAATCTTTTTGCCTCATCCGGCTTTGTCAGAAATTCCTCTGTTATCTTCACTCCTTCCGGAAGCTTGTCCAAAACTTTTGAAGATGCGCCTATGAATCCTATCTCTCCCTCAATGACTATCTCAGGATTCACCTTCCTTGCATATTCAACGCATTGTTTAGTCATCTTGATGTTATCCTCAAACGGAAGAGAGCTTCCATCTATTATGAAAGAGTCATATCCGGCATCTATGCATTCTTTGGCGCTTTCAAAGGATTTTGCATGATCCGCATTCAGGAAGATTGGGTAGTCATATTCCTCCCTGAAGCTCTTCACCAGAGCCGCTGCTTGCTTCACTCCCATGTATTTCTTCTCGCCTTCTGCCGTACCGATGATGACAGGAAGGTTCATCTTTTTCGCTACATTAAAAATACCATGAAGGGTCTCAAGATTTGAGATATTGAAATGGCCTATGGCAATTCCTTTCTCTCCTGCTTCTTTTATGTATTGTCTCAATGATTTCATATGTTTATTATATCACAATGCTCATTTCTCGCTCACAAAAGAGAATCTTGGGGCTTTCTTGCCGTCCCTTTCCACTTCTTCAGAAAACATGGCAACAGGTCTCACCCACAGATTGGATAGAGCATTCGTGCCCAAGTGGTCATATACCACAAAATCCTCCTTGGTCTCAGAATGTTTTGCAACACCGATGACCTTCACCAAATCTCCCTTGAAATGTCTGTATATTCCTAATTTCATATATTTCTCATCTCCTCTATCGCCTCCCCTATATCTTCGCTCTCATACAGGGCTGAGCCGGAAATGAGCTTGTTCGCACCAGCCTTCTTCAGGTCTCCTGCATTGTCAAAGTTCACTCCTCCATCCACGCTAATGACTACATCGGGATATTTCTTCCGCAGATCTCGGATCTTCTTCAAAATATCCCCATTGAACTCCTGTCCTTGGAATCCTATCCTGTCTATGCCCATAAACTGGACAAAATCTGCAAGCGTGCGCCCTTCGGCATCGGCTTTAAGATATTCATCAAGCATCTCATTCGGAGTATCGGGATTCAGGGCAATGCCTATTTCCACCGTTACTGCGGATTCAATCGGATACCCGTATTTTTTCCTGAGTTCTTTTATGAAATTCGGAAGTTCTTTTGACGATTCAATATGCAAGACTATTCCCTTTGCTCCGGCCGTTATCCAGTCTTCAGCGGACTTTTCCGGATCGCTTATCATTAGATCAGCCTCAAAATCCAAGCTCTCCCAGAAAGGGAAACCTTCTGATTCTCTCAAGATCCTTTCAAAGTCATTATCTTCATCTCCTATATATGGCCAGCTTTTACTTGGCACGAACCTACCATCACAGACGTCTATTTGCACAGTTTTGACCAATCCTTTGACTTGGGACATTTTATACTGCAGATCCTCAAATGATTCGGCTATTATTGCTGGGAGTATTTCCATGTTATTTAAAATCCAAATTATGCTTCACTTCCCTTGAGATCTTCTCTATCTTCTTTATCCTCCTTACATGTCTTTCCTCATTTGAGAATTTGGTCAGAAGCCAGACCTTTACAGCTTTCTTCGCCTTGGCAATGCTCAAGAACCTCGCTCCGAGAGAAAGGATGTTCGCATCATTGTGTTCCCTGCTTATCTTTATGAAAGCATGACCATGAAAGATGCTTGGTTCGCCGTAGTAAACGGTGGCGCGGACATTCGGAAATCTGTTTGCAACTATGGCCTCGCCTTGTCCTGAACCGCCGAGGATGATACCGATATTATTCTCTGGGTTCAGAGCTACTGCTTTTGCAACTGGTTCGATGAAATCCGGGTAGTCATCCGTACCATCGTATTTATGCGCTCCGCAATCCACAACTTCGTATCCAAGGCTTTCTACAAAAGGAATGAGCTTCTCTTTCATGGCAAAACCGGCATGGTCCGTGCCCATGTATATCTTTGGCTTGTGGCTTCTGAACCCGAGGTTTTTCATATGGAGAATTATATCATTAAAAATACAAAGAAAAAGGCCGTTCCTGTGGAACGGCCCTATAAAAACCCTGAACGTCAGTATCTGGGCGTATAACGAAACCCTATGAGCAACCTCAATTGCCCAATTTCTTTACGAATATTGTTGAAGATATCCGTAAAAAATTTGTCGGGAAGAAGACTATTCCAAGTTTTGCGAGAACGCTCCACGTCCCTAAAATAAGAGCGTAAAAGAAACAGATCATCAATACGCTCTTTTGCTTGTTTCTTGGTCTGGATTTTAGCTTTAATTTTCAAGGATCACCTCTGGAAAAAATTAATACCTCCGATTTTTAGGTTACAATATTTATTTCAAAACATCAAGTAGCACTTTCCTGATCACCTGCGGATTCGCCGACCCTTTCGTAGCTTTAATAGTTTGCCCAATGAAGAACTGGAGCGCCGCTTCCTTGCCACCTTTGTAATCTGCAACAATCTTTGGATTGTCAGCCACTAATTTCTCAAGGATGACTTTGAGCTCCCCTTCATCGCTTTTCTGAATCAAACCTTCCTTGTTTGCTATGACCTCAGGGTCAAAATCCTCTTTCATCAATCTCGCAAGCAGGTCTTTTGCGCTTCGTGAGGAAAGCTTCCCTTCCTTGAACATAGTGACCATCTTTGCAAAATTGACATCGCTTGGGTACTTCAAGCTTGAATCCTTTGACATGAGGCCGACAAGATCTGAGGAAACGAAGTTCGAGGCGATCTTCACCAATTCCTTGTTCCCCTTGAAGTCAGCAATGACTTTCTCAAAGAAATTGCCTAGTTCTATATTTCCGACAAAGCTCTCTGTATCGGTCTCTCGTATATTGAAATCTTTCAGATACCTTGCCTTTCTCTGCCATGGAAGCTCTGGAAGCCCATCTTTTAGAGCTTTTAGGTCAAAGCACTCCGAAACGATCATCTTTGGAAGATCAGGGTCTGGGAAATATCTATAGTCATGGGAGTCTTCTTTGATCCTCTGTGAGTATGTCTTCTGTCCGGCATCATCCCATCCCCTAGTTTCTTGTATGATCTTCTCCCCTCTCTCTATTGAATCCATCTGCCTCTCTATCTCATATGCCACAGCTCTTTCCACAGTTCTGAAGGAATTGAGGTT
>Ga0172381_10001834_pt1 | contig 24330 bp, 23 predicted proteins | sample Leawel6488metaG_FD_119754 | JGI IMG/M metagenome (GOLD analysis project Ga0172381, IMG submission 119754) | Leachate microbial communities from a municipal landfill in Southern Ontario, Canada - Leachate well 64-88 metaG | ecosystem: Engineered > Solid waste > Landfill > Unclassified | place... | reverse complement strand
TTGTTTACAGGTCAATCCCAACATTAACAAAGAACACTATTACCAACAACGCTATTGTTAATGGCCAGACAAGGGATTTGTACAAGTTTACAGTAGCAGCTTCTCCACAAGGTGAAATTAATGTTAAGCAGTTTAAGTTAGCTGTAACATGGGGAGAGACAGATCAAAACGACGCTTTGCAGTTGCACACGCTAAAACTTTTGAAAGACGGAGTTGATATTACATCCTCTGTTTCAATTGTTGACGAAGACCTTGGATTAGACGCTACAGGTGCATCCGGAGTTTCCGAAGGCAACACCCAAATTATAGTAACTTGGAGTGGTTCAACTGAAGACACAATTCAAGCTGGAACCTCAAGCACATATACTATAACAGGTGTACCTGCTGCCTTTGGTGCAACCGATACAGCTGCTAACTCTTCTGACTCAGTGTCCATAGGATTTACAGCAGACTCTTTAGCTCAAACAGCAACCTATAATTACATCGCACTTGGAAGCACTTTGACCAATATTCTCAAGTTGTTCTCTTCAGCAGGAAGCACTTCAGCTTCAGCCGAAAATGCAAACTTGATTTGGTCTGATTCTTCAGCCGTTGCTCACTCAGCTTCAACAACAGCTGGTACTAATGACTGGACAAACAGCTACTTAGTAAAGGATTCGTTGACATCACAGACCTTCTCTAAATAGTCTGTAATAAATCTTTTACTTGCTTGTGACAGGTTAAAAGAGAAAACTAAAAAGCCACCCTCGGGTGGCTTTTTAGTTGTATGCAAAAGCTTCATCAGAGCTCCATCAGTGCCCCGAGCACTGTCAACGACAATTGACAGTGCTCGGGGCACTGCGGACTTTGAGTTTTTTCTAGTGATATATGGTAAAATATAAAAATATAAACATGCCTCGCAGAAAACAAGAATTATCTAATGGTGAAGTATATCATGTTATCTTAAGGGCTCTTGATAATAACTTGATATTTAAGGATGTAAACGATTATTATCGCGGTATTTTTTCTATTTACGAGTTTAACAATTTAAACTTGATTACAATTCGAGCAAGACGAAAAGAAAGGGAACACTTCAAAAAATCGATAGAGTCGTCAGCCCCCAGAGGACTGTCAGCTGACAGTCCTCTGGGGGCTGACGCTGGAACTGAATTTATCGATAATCGAGATAATATGGTTGAAATTTTAGCATTTTGTTTTATGCCAAACCATATACACCTTTTGCTAAGACAGATAAAAAACGGAGGAATATCTAAATTTATGCAAAAGGTTGGGGGAGGGTATGGTAGATATTTTAATGATAGATACCAACGTAAGGGACACGTATTTCAAGACGCGTTTAACTCAGTTCATATAAAAGATAATAATCAGTTTATGATAGTTGTTCCATATATATTTACAAATCCAACGGCCTTAATCGAGCCAGGCTGGAAAGAACACGGAATTAAAAATCATTCTGTTAAAGAAGTTATTAAATTTTTGGAGGAATATAAATGGTCAAGTTATCAGGACTGCATTGGCATAAAAAATTTTCCATCTGTGACAATAAGAGATTTTTTGTTAGAGGCAACAGGAGGGCAGAGAGGTTTAAAGGATGCTGTCAAAAATTGGATAGGGCATAAAAAAGATATGGGTCAATTTGCCGATTTATTGTTGGAATAAAAGCATCAGTGCTCGGGGCACTGATGCTTGCACGGTTGTTTGGTTTGAGTTATGCACAGATTTGTTGTAAAAAACTTTTTGCAAAAGGTATAATAAAATAATTAAAATTAATTTGTATTGGCGTCTATTCTTAAGTTTTTGAAAACATTGGAAAAACCGTCAATCAAAAGTGTAATGACAAATATGACAAAAAAGCAAAAAATTTGGATGTGGATTTTTATAGCCATGTTCGCAGTGCCGGAGATAATATTTTTTACTACTCCTATGATGATTTTAGCTATTTCTGGCAAAAGTTTTTCAAAAATATCATCTCTCTTTATTAATTATCAAATTTTCTTCACTCATCCGACATACTTATTAATTGTAATAATTGTTGAGTGGATTGCTGTTCTTGGTTTATTTATATTAAGCATAAAATCAAATAAAAAAATATTTACTGCTTCGTTATTAATTATTTTGTTATGGCTGTCCTTTATTTTTATGCTTGTTTATGTGACAGGCATTTCAATGGGTTCCTAATAATATAAATAATAATATAAATAAGTAATAAAATCATATGAAAAATAAACTCATTATAGTTTTAGTATTAGTAGTTATTTTTGCGCCCACTTTTTGTTTTACAGCAGTTCCGCCATTAACCTTTTTAACCATTATTGTAAACACAGAAGAAGACGCGGTATTCCATTATCATTTATCTGGCGAATTTCCTGATTCTGTTGATATTCAAACCCAGGATTTATACGGTTCAGCCCCCTTAGATTTTTTTACGAATGGTGGTACCTACACCCTTTCTCAAAACAGTGTTCATGGATTAAAAATTGATAATATTTTTTGCGTAAGCAATAACCCAAGCACCACATTTTTTTATCAACCAGACAGAGTTACTTTTACTCCATTTAGAGGAGAGACAATTGTTTGTACTTTTAATAATGTTAAAACATCAACTAAAAATCCTGTTTTAATTGTGCCAGGGTTGTTGGGGACGGAGATGAAGAAGGGAAATGAAAAGCTGTGGGCAGATGTGCCGAGAATGCTTGCTAGTATTAGAGACGAATTTATGGATCCGCTTTCTTTCGGTTCAAATCTAAAACCAAGCGACCCAATGGTATATGCTTCGAGCGTAATCCGTTCAGAAGCTGCTTTTGACTATACGGAGAACCTAATAGATGAATTCGCAGACCAAAGTTATTTAGAAAACGAGACTCTTTTTACTTTTCCGTATGATTGGAGGTATGGGGTGAGTGGGGTAATGCTGACAGGGGAGACAAATTCGGATTTATTAAAAGAAAAAATTGATGAAATTTTACAACAAACAGGGGCGGATAAAGTTGATGTTGTGGCACATAGCATGGGAGGTCTGTTGGTTAAACAATATGTAATGGAAAACCCGACAGATAATAATATTGGAAAAGCAATTTTTGTTGGAGTGCCAAACACAGGAGCTCCAAAAGCAGTAAAGGTTTTATTGCAGGGAGATAATTTTGGGGTTTTGGGCCTTAATGATTCAGAAATTAAAAAGATTTCAGAAAACATGCCTTCTGCTTATGATTTATTACCCAGCCAGAAATATTACGACGTTAAGGGCAGTTTTATAAAGACAATTGAAGAAGTAGAGTTGACTACCGAGAATCCTACACAACAAAACATAGTTGACGATTTGGATTACCAAGAGATGAAAAGTTTTTTAGTAGATGACCATTCATTGAATTCTTTGGCTTTGTCTGGAGCAGAAAATTTGCACACGCAAACTTTTGATAATTTTGATATGAGAACAGCTGGAGTTGATGTTTATAATATCACAGGTTGCAAAACTGCAACCTTAGAAAAAATTACAGAAATAAAACATAATGCTCCCTTGGGTAGTTTTGTAGAATATAGAAATTTAAATTTTGCTTTAGGAGATGGCACGGTTCCTTTTGAATCTGCTACAAACTTACCAGTTGACCAAGATAATAAATATTACGCTTTGGTTGCTGACCACGGAAAAATGTTGAGCCAAAATGGAATTCGTCAAGAGATTGTTAATTTAATTTCGGGGAGTGAATTGACTGTTTTAGACAGTTTGGTCACTCAAGATATAAGTCAGTGTCAGCTTAATGGAAAAGCAATTAAGGTTTATAGCCCGATAGACATTACTATTACAGATCAAGATGGAAATAAATTAGGACTAGCAAGTGATAAAAGTTTATTAAATGAAATTCCAAATTCTGATTTTGAAGTTTGGGGTGATCATAAATTTGTTTATCTACCCACTGATGGCGGACAGACATATAATGTAAATATAAATGGAACAGACAACGGAATTTATACAATAAAAATAGAAGACATCCAAAATAGCCAGATAGGGAACACAGAGGTATTTAGTAACCTCCCTGTTACCACGGCGTTAGCGGGCCAAATAAGCTTGTCTGGAGGTGCAACAACACTTATCTTAGATACAAACGGAGATGGTGTGACAGACCAAACTTTGGAGCCTTCAGCTGTTTTGAGTACCGAGCAAGCGGATGATTTGATTCCCCCGGTTTCAACGGCAACAATAATTGGAGAGCAAAAAAAGCCGGATAAAAAAATTGTTTCTTGGCTAAAACAAAAAAAACAAGATTCCATCCAGGCAGGAATGGAAATAGAGATTACAGCAACAGATGAAAATTCGGGGGTTTTGGATATTGAGTATAATTTAGATAACGCCGGTTTTAAAAAAATAGACGGCGATAAGGTAGAAGTAATCGTTTTGGGAGAAGGAGAACACACGATAATATTTTTTGCTACAGACAAGGCGGGGAACAACGAAACAGAGCAGACCTTAAGTTTTGAAATTAAAGAAAATAAAAATAAGCTTAAAGCAATAATTTTTGAAATAAAAAATTTGATTTACAATAGGATACCCATTGATGTTAGTAAAAATAAAATAAAGTTTCCATGGAACTTGGGGCAAATGATAAAAAATATTAAACAAACAAAAAGCAACGTAGAGCCCAAAAAAGATTATAATATTCCGGCTGTGCCAAACATTGTAAAATCTCTAAAAAACAAATTCAATCTTAACTGACCAAGGTGAATTTGGATATAAACAAAAACTCCGCTTTCGCGGAGTTTTTGTTTTTGTTGCAGATTTGTGTAGATGCAAGGGATTTATATGATTTTCAGTTTTGTTGGTGTAGACTATTTCAATTTTTCTTTCATTTCAAAATATTTTGTCCCGAATTCTCTAGGGAGGCGATTCCAAATATAGTTTTCTATCTGTTCTTTTGTGTTTGGGTGGTCTGCCAAATTTATAGCTAGAAGAGCTTCTTGATAAGAATTTTCATAGTTGTTAAGTTCTGCGTAAACACCAGCCAATTGAAAATGAAGGGTGGCATTGTTGGGATTTTGCGCAATTAACTGTAAATAAATTAATTTTGCTGTGTTTAGCTCTTTTAAAAATTTTTCGTTTTCACCTAATTCCTTATACATATAAGCTAAAGAGGCGTGGACAATTGGATCGTTAGGGCTTGTGCCGAGCAAGGCTTCAAGAAAATCTTGAGAATCTTTATTTCCAGGTTGTAATTGAAAAACTTTTAAAGCTTCGGATGCAGCTTTGTTGTACTCGCCATTTTCTTTTAATAGAAAAGCATATACCGCATGATAGCTTGCATTCTCAGGATAGCTTACAGTAATCATATAATAGGCATCAGCTGCGTCTTTATAGTTTTTTTGATCCACATAAGCTGCTCCTAATTGCAACCAAGGAATTGGAAAACCGCCAAGCTCCAATGATTTTTCTATATGTTTTTTGCCGTTTTCTTGGTTTCCCATAAATATCTCAGATATCCCCAGATACCAGTAGCATATCCCTTGGGTTGAATCTATGTTAATGCAGTTATGCCCTGTTTTCTCCATTTCTTTATAGTTCTGCGCTATCAAGTAATTTTTTTCTAATTCTACAAGAATTTCCTGCCTTTTGGGGCTTAATTCAAGGGCTTTGTTAAAATAATCCCTTGCTTCTTTTAACAAATCATCTTTATTACCGGAGTCTTGTTCATTTGCTGCTAATACATTAGTTAAAGCTCCCATAAATAACCAGGCCCTTGTATAGTTTGGCTGAATGACAACAGCTTCTTTCAAAGCTTCCACTCCCTTTTTTGCTTGTTCTATTTGTTGTTCCTTATTACTGCATTTTTTTATAATATCAGAATATGTTAAAGCATTATAAACCTTAAGAATACCAGGGTTTTCGTTTGCGTTTTCTATTATTGACAGTGATTTTTCACAGCTTCCTACATTAGATAGATTTTTTGCAAAAACTATGGATTCGTTTATATAAAGTGGTTTTATATTCCAGAAATAAATAAATAACAGCAAAATTACATAAAAAATTACGGTAATAATTTTTTTGTTCTTATAATTTATAATTTTTTGGTTATTTTTGATTTCTGTTTTTTCTGTTTGGGAAAATAACAAACTAAAAGCATATCCTATAAAGAAAAAGGAAATAAGATATGTGGGGAAGCTATCAAAATTAAAAAATAGAGTTATTAAATATCCTATAATCATTGCTTGAAGACCGTGCGCCACAAGAGTTTCGTCAGGGTTGGCGTCGGCATTTTTTTTAGCTAATTTAAATTTTTGGAGATTCCACAAAAGAATTATCCAAAAAGATATGTAAAAAAATAACGCTATCAAACCATAATTTACAGCAATTTCTAAAAAGACATTGTGGGGTCTGTCCCACCATAATTTTTGCATATTTGGTGCTGTAGGCTCAAAATATTTTTCAAAGCCAACATAAAAGTTTTCTGGCCCCCAGCCAAATAATGGTTTGTCTTTTATGGCTTCTATAGTCATTTGCCATACAGCAAAACGAGTTCCAAATAAATCTTCAGCCACCCTTTCAATAGAAAGCCTATTCTCTAGTTTGAAAAAAATAATATTTTGGTCTGCTAATTGCGGGAAAGAATTAAAGACAAGGACGGTGATTGCAGCAAATATTAATATGGAGCCGGCTATGATTTTTAGAGTTTTTATTTTTTTTATTTTAAACGGATAAAAAAATAGAAAATAGAAAAAAGAAACAATTAAGGCAAGATATGTGGCCCTGGAGTCAGTTAAAAAAATAGTCAAAACAAAGAAGCAGAACAGTCCACCATAAAGCATTTTTTGCTTTTTATCTTTCTTTTGGATTAACAATACAAACGACCAGATTGTTATAAAGAGCATATAAATGGCAAAAAAAGTAGAGTTTCCAAAAACTGATGGCGCACCTCCGCCCTCGTAAGAGATAAATGTATTTTTAAAAAGATTGAAAGCCTGTGTTAGAGCAAATAATGAGGCTAAAAATGCTACAACAAAATTTATTTTCAACAATTTTTCCCAATTTGTGTCTTTTATAAAAAGAGTAAGAAATACAGTAAATCCAAAATAAAATAATAAATTTAAAGACCCCCCGGCCCTTGATGGATTTCCAAAGAAGCTAAATCTTGGATCTACTGAAAATATAGTAGATATTATAATAAGCAACATAAAACCCAAAAGTACTAAAAAAGGTAAGTATTTAGAAATATTCCATTTTGGCAAAGATATTGAAATGTCATTTTTATAAAAATATTTAAAAAGGACAAAAGTCACTAATGCGGTTATTAAAATTCTAAATAAAGTTGTTCTGGTCCATTCAGAAGGTTGAAAAGATGGGGGAAGAATGATTATAGGTAAAAATAATATTGAACAAACGCCCCAAAACAATATATTTTGAGTTTTTTTTTCGTGGCCTAGAGTGTTGTTTTTCATATAGTTTTATGATATATTTTATGATATAAAGAAAAAGATAAAAAAACAACCTTTGCATGGACTTTAATGATAAAAGAGTTTTAATTACAGGAGGAGGAGGTTTTATAGGAACCCATATAGCAATAGATTTAGCCAAAAAAGGATTTAAAATCCGGCTTTTTGATTTGGATTTTAATAATTTTGATGTTTTATGCCAAAAATTAGGGCACAATTTTGAAGTACAAAAAATAAAAGGAAACGTTTTAGACACTATTACTTTGACTACAGCTGTTAACGGATGTGACTATGTGGTTCATGCAGCTGCTATGTTGGGAGTTAAAAATACCGAAGAAAAAAAATTAGACTGTTTAAATGTAAATATATTAGGAACAATTAATGTTTTGGAAGCATGCGTTAAAGAAAAAATTAAGAGAATTGTCTTTACTTCCTCTTCAGAGGTTTACGGAGAGCCCGTTGAGTTTCCCATTAAAGAAACTAATTCCACAAGCCCGGTCTCACTTTATGGAGTTAGCAAATTAGCTGGAGAAGAATATATGAAAGCATACCAAAAAAAGCACGGCTTAGATTTTTCAATTGTAAGGTTTTTTAATGTTTACGGTCCTGGTCAAGTCGCTGAATTTGTTATGCCCCGCTTTATAAAAAAAGTTTTGAATAATGAATCGCCGGTTGTTTATGGCGCTGGATCTCAAGTAAGAACTTTTTGTTTTGTGGAAGACGCAGCTCAGGGTGTAAGCCGAGTTTTAACAGAGGAAAATGGCAGAAATCAGATTTTTAATATTGGAAATGACGAAGAATCAATTTCTATGAAAGATCTAGCCGAAAAAGTTATTAAAATTTCAGGAAAAGATTTAAAGCCTGTTTTTGTAGATATGGAAGATTCGGATAGAGAAGCCTCTCGTGAAATACACAAAAGAATTCCTACAATATATCAAGCCAGACAACTTTTAAAATATCAGCCACAGTTTTCTTTAGAAAACGGTATCAAAAAAGTAATAGAATCAGACTGTATTTTTGATACGTGGCATATCAATTAACTATGAATACTAAAAATTTTCTAAAAATTGGAATATTGGGGTATGGTCAGATAGGTCAAGCTATTGCTAAGTTTTATAAAAATCCTCTGATTAAGGATTTAAAAAGGGACGATGGTCTTGTCGGGGTTGATATTTTGCACGTTTGCATACCCTTTAATAAAAATTTTGTTAAAATAGTATCAAAAGAAATAAGTAAAATAAAGCCCAAATTAACAATTATTCATTCTACAGTTGCCGTAGGTAGCACAAAAAAATTAGCAGATAAATTTTTAGGTCAAGTTGTGCACAGCCCCGTTAGGGGGGTTCATCCAGATTTATATGGAGGGATTAAAACATTTATTAAATATATTGGAGCCGATAACAAAAAAGCAGGTCTTCTGTCAAAAAAGCATCTAGAGGGATTAAGGATTAAAACAAAGGTTTTTGACTCTTCAAAAACCACTGAGGCACTTAAACTTTGGGATACCACTCAGTATGGATGGATGATTATTTTAAATAAAGAAATTAAAAAATGGTGTGATAAAAATAAAGTTGATTTTAATGAGGTTTATAAAGAAGCCAACAAGACTTACGCTGAAGGATATCAAAAATTAGGGAAGCCAGAGGTTATAAGGCCATATTTAAAGTATATTCCGGGTGGTTGTGGTGGCCATTGCGTTTTAGAAAATACAGTTATATTGAGAGAGTCAGTAAGTAATTATTCCGATCATTCAATATTCGATTTTATTCTTAGCATGGGGAAAAAAGAAAAATCTGTTTTGGAAGAAAAACCATATTTGAACAAAGTTTGGCTTTATGGTGAGTATTGGGGTAAATGTAAAAGTGCAGGAAAAATTGCAAAAGAAACTGGATGCACCGAGGAAAATATTTTAGCGATAATGAAAAGGAGAAATATTCCGAGGAGAGACAGAAAATGGACAAAAAGACAGGTAAACGAAATTCTAAGGTTGTCTGAAGAAGGTAAAAATTTTAAGGAGATATCCGATTTATTTGGGGGTGAAAAAACATATGAAGCTATCCGAAATGTCGCTTATAAAAATTTAAAGATAAAAAGCAACTATAATCCTGCTGTTAGAAATGAAGAAATCAGAAGAAAAATTAGCGCATCTCTGCGGGGGATAGATTTTGATGATTGGGATGGATTTAAGGAAGCCGTAAATTCGTTGGTAAGAAAAAGTGTTGCCTATCAGAATTGGAGAAAAAAGATATTTGAAAGAGACGACTATACTTGCCAAAAATGTAAAAAAAGAGGTAAATATATGATTGCACATCACATAGCTAATTTTTCAGACAATTCTAAATTACGGTTAGAAAAAGAAAATGGAATTACCCTTTGCAAGGATTGTCACATAGATTTTCATGATAATTACACAAAGAAAAATAATAATTTAGGACAAATTAAAGAATATTTAAGACAATAATCGAAAAAGAAAATAAAAAGAGAAAAGTGTTTACGTATTTTATTACGTAATTAATTACGTAAATCGAAAATTATGGCAGGTGATAAAAAGCAAAAAGTTGTAATAACATCTGGATACTTTAATCCACTTCATATTGGTCACATAAATTTAATGCGCGAGGCCAAAAAACTTGGTGATATTTTAATTGTAATTGTGAATAACGATGAACAGGTAAAACTTAAAGGTAGCGTTTCTTTTATGCCAGAACAAGAAAGAATAGACATAGTTAATTCATTGCAATATGTGGATGAAACCGTTTTGTCAGTGGATAGCGACAGGAGTATTGCTAAAAGTCTGGAAATGATAGCTAAAAAACACAATGGAAAATTATTTTTTGCAAAGGGTGGAGACAGAAACGCTGGGAATATTCCAGAGACTGAATCTGCAGTTTGTAAAAAATTTAGTATAGAAATAGTGAATGGAGTGGGGGGAGATAAAGTGCAGAGTTCCTCATGGTTATTGTCTAGAAGTTCAAAGCAAAATTCAAATTAAAACAGTTTAAATTTTACTATCACCCAGCAATAATCCTATTGCTGGGTGATACTTTTTGACCCCTCTTGACACGAGTCAAATAGGGGTTTAATATTAAAAAAACACTTAAAAATAAAAACCTTTTTATCCGTGAAAATGGTAGAAGAAATAAAACCAAATAAAATATACACACCAAAAGAGACTCGTGATTTTTTGAAAATTTCTGAAAGTACGATGAAAAGAATGATTAAAAGCGGAATAATTAAAACTTATAAGGTAAGTGGCCAATATAGGATTTGGGGCGATGAAATTTTAAAGCTTATTTCTCCAAAAACAGAGAAAAAAGTTAGAGGACTTTATTACAATATAGAAGACAGGGTCAGGAAAGCTATCGAGAAATGGTAGTTTTTTATTTATATAATTAATCACTTTTTCGTCATATAATTATGGATACAATTTTTGACAATAAAACAATTTTAATTACAGGGGGACTTGGCTCTTTTGGACAAAAATTTACAGAAATTATTTTGAAAGAATATAATCCAAAATCCGTTAGAATTTACGACAATAGAGAATTGGCTCAGGTTGAATCGGGCAGAAAATTTAATGACAAAAGATTAAGATTTTTTATGGGTGATATTCGTGATAAAGATCGTTTGAAGAGAGCTATGCACGGAGTAGATATCTTAGTGCACACAGCTGCTCTTAAACACGTCCCAATATGCGAGTATAATCCTATAGAAGCTGTTAAAACTAACATTGAAGGATCTATTAATGTTATTGATGCTGCTATTGACTGTGGTGTTAAAAAAGTTCTTGCCTTGAGCACAGATAAGGCGGTTCAGCCGGTAAACTTATATGGAGCTACAAAGATGGTGGCTGAGAAGCTTTTTGTCCAAGGAAATAGTTATTCCTCTGGCAAAACAATTTTTAGTTGTTCTAGGTACGGAAACGTTATTGGAAGTTCTGGGTCTGTTGTTCCATTGTTCAAAGAGCAAAAACAAAAAGGAGAAATTACAATTACAGACGAAAGAATGACCAGATTTTGGATAACCTTAGAGGAAGGAGTTAAGTTTGTGATAAATTGCATTGAAAAAATGAATGGTGGCGAAATTTTTGTTCCTAAGATTCCAAGTATGAAAATTATAGATTTAGCGGAAGCTATAGCTCCTGAAGCCAATAAAAAAATTGTCGGCATAAGGCCAGGAGAAAAGTTGCACGAGGTTTTACTTACTTCGGAAGAGTCATATCATGCAAAAGAATTTGATGATAATTTCATAATTGAGCCCGAATTCTCTTTTTGGGATGGCCAAAATCACAAAGACGGGAAACCTGTTTCAAATGGTTTTATTTACTCTTCAGACAAAAACTTCCAATTTTTGACAAACGATCAAATCAAAAAAATTTAAATTAAAAACTAATGAAAAAAATTCCTTATAGTCGCCAATGGATAGATAACAAAGACATAAGGGAGGTAGTAAAGGTTTTAAAATCCGATTGGATAACTCAAGGGCCAAAGATTGAGGAATTTGAAGAAGCGGTTGCAAAATATTGTGGCGCAAAATATGGAGTGGTCTTTTCTTCCGGCACTTCGGCACTTTACGCCGCCTATAAGACAGCTGGAATCAAAGAAGGAGACGAAGTTATAACAACCCCGCTGACTTTTGTTGCTACCAGTAACACAATAGCTCTTTTAGGGGCCAAGCCAATTTTTGTTGACATTGACCCAGATACATTAAATATCAATCCCGATCTTATCGAAGGCAAGATTACAAAAAAAACAAAAGCTATAGCCACGGTTGATTTTGCCGGAGTTCCATGTGAATACGATAAAATTTTAAGAATTGCTAAAAAGAATAAATTATTATTGATAGATGACGCTTGTCATACTTTAGGAGCAGAATATAAAGGGAGAAAAATAGGCAGTATCGCGAATATGGCAATTGTAACTTTTCACCCGGTAAAACACATTACAACAGGAGAGGGTGGAATGGTTTTAACAAATAACAAAATCTTTTCCGAAAAGCTTAAAATTTTTAGAAATCATGGAATTGTTAAAAACCCAAAAAAGGGCAAGTGGTACTACGAGGTAAAAGAACCTTGTTTCAATTTTAGAATCACAGACATCCAGTGTGCCTTAGGTCTTAGTCAACTTAAAAAATTAAGTAAATTTTTGAAAAGGAGAAGAGAAATTATTACTGAATATAATAAAGCTTTTAAAAATATAAAAGAGATTATAGTGCCCACGGAAAAAGATTACATAAAATCTACCCGTTATATATATCCTATTCAAGTAAAAAAAGAAAAAAGAAAAAAGATATTTGATAATTTACAAAAACAAGGGCTTGGTGTACAAGTTCACTATATGCCTTTGCATCTGCATCCTTTTTTTCAAAAAAACTTTGGATATAAGAAAGGAGATTTTCCTATGGCCGAAAAGTATTACGAAAGAGCAATAACCATACCTCTTTTCCCAAAAATGACAGAAAAGGATATAAAAAAAGTAATTGCAACAGTAAAAACGGTAGTTAAAAAATATGAGCTTGTTAAATAAATTAGTTTTAGGCACGGTTCAATTCGGCCTTGACTACGGCATTAATAACCCAAACGGCAAACCAGCGAAAGAAAAATCATTTGAGATGCTTGATTTTGCCCACAAGAACGGAATTAGGATTTTTGATACTGCTGATACCTACGGTGATGCAGAGGAAATTTTAGGCGAATTTTTACAAAATCAAAATTTAGGCGGAGAAATCAAGATAATTACAAAACTAAAATTAAATATTGATTCAAAATCTCAAAGCAGGATTTTTGATGTTATTGCTATCAATCTTGAAGAATCATTAAAACAGTTACAAAGAAATTATGTGGATGGTTATCTTCTCCATGATCCAGAATATCTTAAAAACGAAAAAATAGTCAGCGTTTTGAATAATTTTAAAAAAGAGGGAATTATTAAAAATGTAGGAGTTTCTGTATATGAAGAAGCAGATGCCATTTACGCCACTAATTTAAAAGAAATTGATTACATCCAAATACCTTATAATATTTTTGATCAAAGGTTAGATAAAACTGATTTTTTCCAGTTAGCTAAAAAAAAGAGTAAGACGGTTTTTGGCAGAAGCGCATTCTTGCAAGGATTATTTTTTGTGCCGGAAAAAAAAATTCCGTTGCATCTTGAAAATGCCAAAGTTTATTTGAGAGAATTAGATAAAATTATTAATAAATATAATCTATCAAGGAGGCAGATTGCTTTGTTATTTTTGTTAAAAAATAAAAATATAGATTATGTTGTTTTTGGCGTTGATAACATTAAACAGCTTAAAGAAAACATTGATATTGCTGAAGAAAATATCGACTGCGAACAATGTATTGAGGAGTTAAAAGATAAATTTATTAGTATTGAAAAAAATATTATATCTCCAAATTTATGGAAAAAATAATAGGAATTATAATACAGGCAAGAATAAATTCAACTCGTCTGCCTAAAAAAGTAATAAAAAAAATAGAAGGCAAGACAATCTTAGAACATGTAATTTTAAGGTTAAAAAAAGTCAAAAGAGGCACTTTGATAATTTTAGCAACCACAAACAAAAAAGAAGATGATGTTTTAGAAAAAATAGCCCAAAAGTGCAAAGTCGCAGTTTATCGCGGTTCTGAAGCAGATGTTTTGGATAGGTTTTATCAGGCGGCTAAATTGTTTAACATTGATCCAATTGTTAGAATAACAGCCGATTGCCCATTGATAGATCCAAAAATAGTTGAAAAAGTGATAAAGTTTTATATCGGTGGAAATTATGATTATGTTTCTAACACCCATCCAGTTTCATATCCAGATGGGCAGGATGTGGAAGTTTTTAGTTTTAAAACACTAAAAAAAACTTGGGAGAAAGCAACATCAGATTTTGACAGAGAACATGTGGTAGATTACATCTTAAAAAATCCGAACATATTTAAAATGGGTAATGTCGCGAATAATAAAGATATTTCTTCTATTAGAATTACTTTAGATGAAAAAGAAGATATGGCCCTTATAAAAAAGATTTATAAAGAGTTATATGCCAAAAATCAATTTTTTGGGATGAGAGAGATGTTGCAATTGTTTAAACAAAAACCGGAACTAATAAAAATAAACCAGCATATTCCAAAGACAGAAGGATATCTATAAATTTATAAAAGATCAAAAGAACAATGCAATTAAAAAAAATTAAAAAAGGACCGCAACTTTGGAACGAGGCAAAAAAAATAATTCCTGGAGGAACCCAGCTTTTATCAAAAAGATCAGAGATGTTTTTGCCAGAGCACTGGCCATCTTATTTCAAAAAAGCCAAGGGATGCGAGATTTGGGATTTAGATGGTAATAAATATATTGATATGTATTCTATGGGAATCGGTTCTTGTATTTTGGGTTATGCAGATCCTGATGTAAATAAAGCAGTTAAGGCAGTAATAGACAGCGGTTCAACCTCTACGCTTAATTCTCCAGAAGAAGTAGATTTGGCAAAGTTGTTGATAAAGTTACATCCTTGGGCCGATCAAGTCCGCTATTGCCGAGGTGGTGGAGAGGCGATGGCAATAGCTGTAAGAATAGCAAGAGCATATGTCAAAAAAGATAAGGTAGCTTTTTGTGGATATCACGGTTGGCACGATTGGTACCTTGCAGCCAACATATCCAATGATAAAAATTTAGATGGTCATTTATTATCAGGATTAGAGCCAGCTGGAGTGCCTCGTAGTTTATCGGGGACAGCTATCCCTTTTAATTATAACAAAATAGAAGAGCTAGAAGATATAGTTTCTAAAAATAAAGATATAGGCGTTATAGTAATGGAGCCAATGAGAAACCATGAGCCGAAAAACAAGTTTCTCTTAAAAGTAAGAAAAATTGCAGACAAAATTGGAGCAGTGTTGATTTTTGATGAAGTTAGTTCTGGCTGGAGGTTTACTATCGGCGGAATACATCTTAAGTACGGAGTTAATCCAGATCTTGCTGTTTTTGCCAAAGCAATGAGTAACGGCTTTCCAATGGCGGCTATTATCGGTAAAAAAGAAGTAATGGAATCAGCTCAGAAAACTTTTATAAGTAGTACTAATTGGACTGAAAGGATAGGGCCGGTAGCGGCCTTAGCCACGATTAAAAAAATGATTAAAAATAAAATTCCCTTGGAATTAGAAAAGAAGGGAAAATATTTAATTGATAATTTAATAGTCATCTCTAAAAAACACTCTATAAAGATAAAAATAAGCGGTTTGCCGGCATTAATAAGTTTTTCACTGGAATATGGAGAGCAGAGCCAGGCAGTTAAAACATTATTTACCCAAGAAATGTTAAAAAGGGGCTTCTTGGCATCTTACAATATTTATACTAGTTGTGCCTTCAAAAAAAATCACATAGAAAAATATTTAAAAAATGTTGACGAAGTTTTTGGTATAATAAAAAAAGCTGTTGAAAAAAATAAAGTCAATGATTTATTAGAAGGCCCCGTCGCTCATCACGGCTTTAAGAGACTGACTTGATAAATGGTAAATTTTAAAAATAAAAAAATAAAAATTGATGGAGAAAGAATATATTTGAAAAGTTTGGTTATAAAAAACGCGACCAAAGAATATTGTAGGTGGCTTAATGACCCAGAAGTGAACAAATATTTAGAAACAAGGCATGCAACGATTGGCGAAATTAAAAAATATATTATAGAAAAAAATAAAAGTTCGAATTGTTTATTTTTAGGGATTTTCGTAAAAAAAAACAAAAAGCACATAGGTAATGTTAAGCTTGAACCAATCTGTTTCAAAACTCATAAAGCTACTTTTGGGATATTGATTGGCGATAAGATGTGTTGGGGAAAAGGAATAGGTACTGATGCTACAAAATTAATCATAGATTACGGATTTAAAAAATTAGGATTGAGTAAGATTGACCTAGGAGTTATTTCAGAAAACGTAGGTGCAATAAAAGCCTATAAAAAAACTGGATTTAAAATTGATAAAATAGTAAAAAAATCAATTTGTCATGGAGAAAAAATGTTTGACGCAATAACAATGTCAATAAAAAAAACTAATTAAAATATATGATAAAAGAAGAGGCAAATTTTTTAATTGAAGGCAAAAAAATAGGGGATAGTAGCCCGTGTTTTATCATTGCTGAAGTTGGAATAAACCATAATGGGGATATAAATATTGCCAAAAAAATGGTTGATTTGGCAGTTGACTGTGGCGTTGACGCAGTAAAGTTTCAAACATTTACCGCCAAAGAATTTATTAGTAACGAAGAAGACACATATAAGTATAAAAGCCAAGGCAAAGAAGTTGAAGAATCTGCGTTGAAGATGTTTGAAAGAAACGAGTTCAAAGAAGATCAGTGGAAAGAAATTGTAGATTATTGTAGAAGCAAGGGCATAATATTTTTTTCAACTCCAAAAAATTTATCAAATTTAGAGTTACTGCTTAGGGTGGGGATACCTGCGATTAAAGTTAGTTCAGCTAATTTGGTAAACCTACCTGTTCTAAGGGATTATTCAAAGAAAAAAATACCAATGATTATTTCCACAGGGATGGCATATCTTTCAGAAGTTGATGAGGCTGTGAGAATAATAAAGGAAAATAATAGTGATTTGGCAATTCTCCATTGTGTTTCGTCTTATCCTGTTAACTTCGAGAAATTAAATTTTAGAAAGATGGATACACTAAAGAGCGCTTTTCCAGATTGTGTAATCGGTTTTTCTGATCATACAGAGGGATCAATAGCGGCAATTATTGCTACCGCGTTGGGCGCAAAAATTTTAGAAAAACACTTTACTCTTGATAAAAATATGCCAGGTCCAGATCATTGGTTTTCGGCTGACCCAAGAGAACTAAAAGAATTAGTTGAAGGAGTAAGAAACATAGAAAAATCATTGGGTAGCTCAGAGATAAAACCAACTGATGATGAAATTAAAACAAGGTTGGTATCACATTGTTCTATAACAGCTAATCAGGAGATTAAAAAAGGAAAAACAATAACAGAAGAAATGATTGCGATGAAAAGACCGGGAACAGGCCTTTTATCAAAATTTATACCTTTTGTTGTTGGTAGAAAAGCGAAAAAAGACATTGAAAAGGGAGAATTAATAATTTTAGAAAAATTAGATTAATAGTATGAATATTTTAATAATGAGCGCATCAAGGGACGTTTCCTTGATAAGGACTCTTAAGAAAGCTTTTGAAAAGGAGGGGCTAGGAAAAATAGTGGCCGTTGACAACAGTTTATATTCGGCTGCCCTTTTTGAAGCAGAATATTTTTCATATATTCCAAGAGACACAGATCCCAACTTTTTAGAAGAGCTTATTAAAGTTTGCCAAAAATTTCAGGTTAAGATGATAATACCCTCGAGAGATGAGGAACTAACATTTTTCTCAAAAAACATTTCTAAATTAAAGGATAAGGGAATAAATGTTCTTGTAGCTTCCGAAAAAACAATAGAAATTTGTCGTGACAAGTTAGGATTTTTTAATTTTTGTCGGGCTAATGGATTTAACGTGCCGGAAATATATACCCAAGAAGAAGTAAAAGATGGTCGGGTAAAGTTTCCACTTTTTTTGAACGGCAGATTTTCAAAAGGTAGCAAAAGTGCTTTTAAGGTAAACAATCAAGAGCAGTTGGAATTACATCTAAAAGAAGAAAAAGAAATGATTATTGAGGAATATGTGGATGCAAAAGAATATTCGATTGATTTATTCGCAGACATTCAAGGAAACATTTTTTCTGTTGTTCCAAGGGAGAGGATAAATACTTTCGGCGGAGAAAGCTTTGTAGGAAAAACATTCAAAAATGAAACGATAATAACCGATTCAATTAATTTGTCAAAAAAACTAGGTCTTATAGGTTGGAACACGTTGCAGTGTTTTTTTGACGGAACAAAAACAAAATTTATCGAAGTAAATGCTAGATATGGCGGTGGGATAGATTTAGGTCTGGCCGCAGACCCTAACGCAGCCGCTTCTTTTGCAAAAATATTGAAAGGCGAAAAAGTTGCGTCTCAGATCGGGGAGTTTAAAGACAATCTTGTTATGATAAGATACACCCAAGATTTTTTTATCGAAGAAGAAAAACTGAATTGGCAGGAAAAAAATTTAAGAGAAAAAAAATATGATTCCGCATAATAAACCCACACTAGGAAAAGAAGAAATAATATCAATTGAAGGGGTGATAAAAAGTGGTTGGCTGGTTCAGGGACCAAAAACTAAAGAATTCGAAGATATGGTCTGCAAATATATTGGTTTACCGAAAGGCATGGCAGTTGCTTTAGCAAATGGTACGGCTGCTTTATATGTTGCTTTAAAGGTGCTTGGGGTTGGGAAAGGAGACGAAGTTATTATTCCTACTTATGTTTGTTCCTCTTTGCTAAATGTTATTTATTTGGCAGGAGCAACGCCCATTATCGTTGATATCAATGAAAATGATTTTAATATTTCATTTTCAGGAATAAAGGCAAAATTAAACAAAAAAACTAAAGCGATTATAGCCCCACACATTTTTGGAATTCCCGCAGATATTATTTCAATGAAAAAGGAACTTAAAGTTTTTATAATTGAAGATTGCGCACAGTCTATTGGTTCTAAAATAAAAGAAAATTATACGGGAACTATTGGAGATATTGGGATTTTTTCTTTTTACACCTCTAAAATGATCGCAACTGGTCAGGGCGGAATGTTTGTTTCTAATAATCCAGAATATGTCAGAAAAGCAAGAGATTTTATTGATTTTGATTTAGGTAAAGGTGAAGAAAGAGGTAAAAGGCGTTTTTACCCAAGATTTAATTTTGAAATAACAGATATCCAATCTGCTTTGGGCGTTGCTCAGCTTAAAAAAATTAATACATTTATTGAAAAAAGAAAAAAGATTGCAAAAGCCTATGAGGAGGTTTGCGGTTTGAAGGGTTGGAACTTTCAAAAACCGGCAAAAGACAACCTTTTTCCTAATAACTACAGGTTTATTATAAAGGAAGAAGAAAAAACAATAATTAAATTGCGAGAATATTTGAAAAAAAACGGCATTGATTCAATAATTCCCATTGAGGATTGGGAATTATTGCACAATTGTTTAGAGCTTGAGAAAAAAGACTTTAGAGTAGCCGAAGCTGTGAGTAAACAAACATTGTCTTTGCCTATTTATCCGGACTTAATTAAACAAGGTAATTTTAAAAAAATAATTAACTGTTTAAAGAAATTTTAATTATGTCTAAAAGTTTTGATAACAAATCATGGGAAGAGAATATCTATAAACAAGGCAGGCATTTGAATAAATATCCCTATGATTTAGTAATAAGCATAATAGCTAGAGAATTTTCTGACATTCCTAAGAAGGATAGAAGGCGAATAAAAGTGTTGGACTTAGGTTGTGGAGGAGGAAACAACACTAAGTTTTTTGCTGAAAGCGGTTTTGATGTTTACGGAATAGACGCCTCTGGTATAGCTATAGAAACCAGCAAGAACAGATTTAAAGATTGGGGATTAAAAGGAAATTTTGTTCAGGGAAATTTTTTAAAATTACCTTATAAAGATAATTATTTTGATATAGTACTTGATAGGGAAAGCTTATATATGAATAATTTTGCTGATGTCAAAAAATCGATTGGAGAGGTTTATAACAAGATGAAAAAGAAAGGCATGTTCATAAGTTTTTTTTATAGTTTTTTTCATCCTGATAAAAAGTTTGGCAAAATGATTGAGCCAAATACTTACGATAACTTCAACGAGAAAAAGTCGGCTTCATAAGACAGGGATAGCGCATTTTATAGATATTAAAGAAATTATGGATTTATGGTCTAGATTCAAAATAGAAAACATTACTAGGCATTCAGGAAAGGAAGTTTATAATAAACAAGCACCATCAATCCAATTTGATGAATATATAATAATTGCTAAAAAACCATGATTCTTACTGCTCATCAACCAGTATATCTGCCATGGCTTGGTTTGTTTCATAAAATTGCCATAAGCGATGCTTTTTGCTATTTTGACGACGTTCAATACCAAATAAAAGATTTTAACGGACGTAACAAAATTAAGACAATAAATGGTCCGATTTGGCTTACGGTGCCGGTTAAGGCAAAAGGCTATAGAGATAAAAAAATTAGGGAAATCGAAATAGATAATTCCCATAATTGGAGAAATAAGCACTTTAAATCAATATATCTAAATTATAAAAAAGCTCCTTTTTTTAACAACTATGTAGACTTTTTTGAAGATACATATAAAAAAGAATGGCAATATTTAACAAATTTAAACGAATATATGTTGAAATGGTTTTTAAATGAATTGGGAATTAAGGTTAAATATCACAAAGCATCTGAGTTAGATTTTCATGGATATAAATCGGATTTAGTGTTAAATATGTGTAAAAAACTGAAAGCGGATTTATATATTTTTGGTGCATTAGGCAAAGATTATGCAAAAGAAGAAAATTTTAATAAGGAAGGCATTAAAATATATTTTCAGGACTATAAGCACCCGGTTTATCCGCAAATTAACGGTGAATTTTTACCATATATGAGTATTATTGATTTACTTTTTAATTGTGGCCCAAAAAGTTTAGAAATAATTATGGAAAATAATATTACAAAAAAGCGATTAACAAGCGTTTCATTATAATTCTGTGTAATTAAGTACAAATATATGGAAAATAAAAAGAAAAAAGTATTAATAGTGGCCGCTCATCCAGACGATGAAGTTCTTGGATGTGGTGGAACAATTTCAAAGCTCAACAAAGAAGGCAACCAAATTTTCTGTTTAATATTGGGAAGAGGAAAATCCTCGCGTTATTCAAAAGAAGAAATTAAAAGTTTTAAAATTAAAAGCGAGCAATCTATTTTAGAAAAAGAAGCTTATAGGGCAGCAAAGGTTATGGGTATTTCAAAAATGTTTTTTGAAGATTTTCCTGACCAGCAATATGATACTGTCCCATTGATAGATATAATAAAAAGCATAGAAAAGATTAAAAATCAAGTTAAGCCGGATGTTATTTTTACACATCATTCGGGCGATTTAAATCTTGATCATCAAATAATATGCAAGGCTGTTTTAACAGCTTGTAGGCCGTTGAGAGGAGAAACGGTTAAAGAGATTTATTCTTTTGAAGTGCCGTCATCAACCGAATGGGGTTTGCCTAAAAAAAAGGATTATTTTACACCAAACTTTTTTGTAGATATTTCAGAAACTTTATCTCAAAAAATAAAAGCAATGAGTTTTTATAGGTCGGAACTTAAAAAATATCCGCATCCTCGTTCTTTAAAGGCGATGAAAATCACTGCCCAACGCTGGGGCATAGTGGTTGGAAAAGATTTTGTTGAGGCGTTTGAGTTAATAAGATATTTAAAATGAGTAAAATAAAATTTGGTCTTAAGTTATGGTCAGTGGACAGGGTTTTATTAAACCAAGCGGAAGAGCTAATAGAGCGTAAAATTTTTGATTACGTCGAATTGCTTGTTGTTCCTAAAACTGAAATTACCCCATTTTTTAATTGCAAGTTGCCGTATATAATCCATATAGTCCATGATGCATTTGGTTTAAATATTAGTGATCAGCAAAAGAGAAAATCTAATCTTGAGATGATAAAAGAAAGTTTTGTGTGGGCAAAAAATTTAAAAGCAAAGCACTTAATTTTACATCCAGGTTTTGGAAAAATTGAAGATGCAGAAGAATTTTTAAAAGAAGTTAAGGGCAAGAATATTTTAATTGAAAACATGCCCAAAGTTGGTTTAAATGGAGAAAAAATGATCGGATTTTCACCTCAACAGATGAAGGTCTTACAGGATAAAAGATTTGGTTTTTGTCTTGATGTCGGTCACGCGATAGGATCAGCCATAAGTCAAAAAATTGATTACAAAAAATATTTGAAAAATTTTTTAAGTTTAAAGCCGAAAGTCCTGCACATATGCGACGGTAATTTAGATTCGGAAATAGATCAGCATTTAAATCTTGGTAGCGGACAGTTTGATTGGCAATTTATAGCAGAAGAGATTATTCCTAAAGTTCCCCTCATAACACTCGAAACCCCAAGAAACAATCTAAAATCGCTTGATGAAGATGTAGTTAATATTAGATTTTTAAGAGAATTTTTAAATAAATAATGTATTCTTATTCCCAATTTACAAAACACGTTTTTGGCATGGGCTTGCTTAATTTGTTCAGCGTCGTGCAGGGATTGGTTTTTTTACCGATTATCACAAAAGTTCTTGGAGCAGAAGATTATGGAATCTGGTCTCAGCTAAAAATTACTATGGGTATTTTGGTTCCTTTTGCTCTTTTGGGTTTGCAAGAATCATTAACAAGATTTATTCCGGCCACAAAAGATAAAAAAACAATGCAGGAAGGAGTTTGTTCTTCTTTGGTTGTGGCCTCTGGAATGACCATATTTTTTTCTTTAATTTTATTATTTTTTTCAGGACCAGCTGCGAGTTTTTTGAAATTTAATCAGACATTTATTAGACTTTTGTCTGCGATGATTATTTTTGAGTCTTTAAACGCAATTATTTTAGTTGTCATACAGGCGATGAGAGAGATTAAAAAATATTTTTGGTTTACAACTTTAAAAATGTTTGGTGAGACAGGCCTGGTCATTGGGGCGATTTTTTTAGGATGTGGTTTGTATGGAGCAATTTTATCTCTTTTGGTTATCCGTGTGATCATTTTCTTTATTTTATTTATTTTTTTAATCTTTAAAATAGGGCTTAAAATTCCTGATTTTTCTTTGATAAAATCCTATTTGCGTTTTGGTACGCCAACATTAATTAACAATATATCTTATCCCGTCGTTACTTCAGCCGACAGGTATCTAATAGCATTCTTCTTGGGAATAGTCTTTGTAGGATATTATGCACCGGCTTATTCTCTTGCAATGCTTTTGGGATTCTTTCTATTCCCTCTGGCTTCTATGCTATCTGTAATTCTGCCAAAATTTTTTGATGAAAACGATATAAGTCAGGTAAAAAAATATTTAAGATATTCTTTGAAATATTATTTACTGATTATAATCCCCTCGGTTTTTGGCTTGTCTTTTTTATCAAAATCTTTGCTTTCAATTCTTTCGACCGAGAAAATCGCCTCCGCTTCTTATCTAGTTGTTCCATTGATAGCGATAAGCGTATTTTTATACGGCGTTTCTTATTTTTTTAATCAGGTTTTGGTTCTTGTTAAAAAGACTAAGCTTATAGCGATTATTTGGGTCATAGCTGCTATTTTAAATCTTGGATTAAATATAATTTTTATACCAATATTTGGCATTTTGGCCGCGGCTACCGTGACTCTTATCTCCTATTTGTGTGCATTTTTATTGACCTGGTATTTTTCTATGAAGGAGTTCAAGTTTGAAATCGATTGGTGGTTCGTGGTAAAAAGCTTCGCTTCTTCCGCTGTGATGGCTGTGTTCATCATTTGGTTTGATCCGGCAGGACTTTTAAAAACTGTAATAACTGTAATCACGTCGATTTTAATTTATACTGGTTTAATACTTTTGTTTAAAGGAATTGATAGAAGAGAGATTCGTTTTTTCAAAAATATGATTTTCAGTGATTCAAAACTATGAAATGGGTTTTCTTAATAAGCGATATGCCATTTTTAGTGGAATTCTTTGCCAAGCTTTCTGATGAAATAACAAAAAGAGGAGATGAATGCTTAGTGATTTTTAATGCTAAAATAACAGAATACGGCAGAAAAAATCTTTTTAACAAGAATATAAAATTTATTTCTAGGGTTGACTGGTGTTTTAAAAATTATCAATCGGATAAAAAAGAATTCGGCGGGTTGTCTTGGAAAGATTTTTTTCCCATATTTGATAGGTATGGAATGCTTGATTTTAATTATGACAATTCTCTTAAGATAGTATCACAAAATTATCAGTTTTTTGAATTTATTTTTAATGAAGAAAAACCAGACGTAGTTGTTAGCGAGTCGCCAGCTGGATTGTT
>Ga0172381_10001833_pt1 | contig 24331 bp, 33 predicted proteins | sample Leawel6488metaG_FD_119754 | JGI IMG/M metagenome (GOLD analysis project Ga0172381, IMG submission 119754) | Leachate microbial communities from a municipal landfill in Southern Ontario, Canada - Leachate well 64-88 metaG | ecosystem: Engineered > Solid waste > Landfill > Unclassified | place... | reverse complement strand
TCTTGTGGTGAGTAATCTGAGTGTAGATGTAGATGTATAAAATTATTCACTATTTTCTCCGATAGTCAGTAAGTATCTGTTGAAACCCAATTGTCTCAGAAAAACCGCAACCTTTCATCTCAGGACAAAAACCTCTATAAACACATTCAGGTACACATACCGACACTAGCTCTGGTTCTTTTGCTTCTAATTCTTTAAGTACTTCTTTCCAAGCTGCTCTAGTTTCAAAGTGTGCTTTTGTACATAATCTTTTTCTAGATATATTTATAATAGCTTGTGCATTTGCGATACATTCATGTATCACAAGACTATCTTGTGGTTTATCATCTCTAGATTTTCCAGTTATATCTTCTCGTTGCGTACTAACGAAATGTTCGATTCCTATTTTATGACGAACAAAATGTACACTTATCCAAGATTTGATAGACCATTTCCATTTAATATTTAACTGACGAATAGGAGAATGTTCAGCAAGAAGTATATTCTTTTTCCATCTTGAAGATGGTTCATTAGTTCCTTGTTTTTTATTTATCGTAGTACGGGCAGCATCAGCTACTTCTCTCCATGTTCCTCTAATTTTTATGTTATTTAGAATAGTCATTTAATTCCTTTGACATATTAATGAGTTAGCTTTTAATAGTTCTTTTTTCTTTTTGGTGTTTTAGTTTTTGTTTCTTTCTTTGATTTTGATATTTTTTCATTATTTACTTCTGCGATAATCTGTCTTTTTTCTTTGATAATTGGTGTACCAATCCTATCAGCAAAACCATAATGAACAGCTTCTTCTGCTGATAAATACCATTCTCCACCTTTATCTTTAAGCATATCATTGAATTCTTTCCAGCTCATATTAGATTTTGTAACAATTTTTTTCAACCACATATCATTCATTCTGATAAGTTCCTTGGCTACACTTGTAACTTTCTCTGTGTCACTACCTACAAAACCTTGTAGTCTATGTAACATAAGTCTGCTATTAGGACCAATCCATCTCATACCTGGCGTACCAATTGCTGTTAGAATTGCTCCAGCAGACATTGCTTTACCAATTGCAATTGTACATACTGGCTTAGAAGAAGCTTCTATTAATTCTGTCATTGTACAAAGTGAATCCACTGCACCTCCAAAAGAATCTACATAGATAACAATGATGTCAACATTGTCATCACTTTGTAATGAATTAAACAGAGCAAAAAATTGTTCTGCATCTTCGTCTCCAAATTCTCTAATCCATAAAGCAGGAATCATTGCTTCTGTTAAATCAATTGGTACTGTATGTTCGCTTAATGTATATGTCATTATATCTCCTGTAAATATTGCTTGTATGTATTTTTAAAATATTGCATATATTGTCATACTTTTTGTTTTACTTATCGTTGTTCTTTAGGATTCTGTGTAAGATGAAGAGATGATCGCTAATATATTTATTACTCTTCTGTATCTTCGATATACGCATGAGCTTCTCTCTCTTCTTTACGAGCTTCTAGCCATTCCCATCTTATTTCATCTAATGGATTATGTAGCCAAATAGGTCTTACAATAGTACCTTTAGCCGCTAATATAGAAATCTCTAAATCAATTGGTAGATTATGTCCAAAAATTGCTATACAACTTGGGAAAGGCGCTCCTGTTTCTGCACTCCCAAATTTTAATCTACCTTTAAGGAAGCATACAAATGATGCTTTCCAAACGTTTTCAAACCATTTAGTATCTGTTCTTGCTGGTAATAAACATACAACAGTAGCTCCATTCTTAACAGAGCTATTATAGGCTTTCTCGACCCATTTACCGATACCTCTTCCGTAAGGTGGATTTAACCATATTGTACCTGTCCATTCTTCTTCCAAAGAATTTTCATTTATTGTACTGCCTGGTCCTAACCATTTATCACATTTTTTATCTCTTTCACATGCTGCCGCATCTAGTTCAAAACTAAACATACTGTTTAGAAATTCAAATAAATCTTGTGGAGTTTCCCACATAGAAGTTTCTGAACTAAAATGTACATCTATATTATTTAACATTATTTTTCTCCTAGTATGGATTTTTACTATTTTTTAAATCTTGTTTTAATTGAATATTTAAAATATTTAGTTTATCTGCAACATAAGAGATATCATCTTCTGTAGATTCTCTTACTTCTGCAATTAGTTTTTCTAAAGTTCTTATTCTTTCTTTTAAGTTTTTTTGTAAATCGAATAGACAGTCTTCTGATTCAAACATTATAATAAACCTCTTGCTGCTAATATTTCTTGTTTCATATTTTCAGCTTCTTCATTGTGTTCTTTTAACCATGCAATAGCTTGTAGTTCTCCTTGTCCAAGTCTAGTTCCTTCTTCATCTGCTAGTTTATACCAAGAACCTGATTTGTTAATTAAACCATCTTCAACTGCAAACGATAAAATTTCTCCATATAAATCAACCCCTTTACCATAAATAATATTAAATTCTGCAGTTTTAAATGGAGGTGCTACTTTGTTCTTTACAACTTTAACTTTTGTTATATTTCCTATTTGTTCTTTATTAGTACCAGAACCTTGTTCGATTTTATTACCTCGTCTTATTTCAATTCGTTGGGATGCGTAAAATTTGAGGGCGTTGCCGCCGGTTGTGGTCTCCGGCGAGTTGTGCACAATAATCCCATTGTCTTTTCCACCAACCATATAGTTATGATTGCCTTCAATAGAGATATCGAATTTACGTTTATTTCTCATTTGTCTATCAGAAGCAAATCTTATTTCTTTAATCTTCACTGGCTCTGTCTCCCAAAAATTACTGTTCTCTAATACAAAATCTTCGTATTTGTTTCTATATTTTTCTGGTAGTTTATATTGCATACATTCTGGAATATATTTGTGTATACGTTTTGCTATCTCCAAGGATATTTGTTTATTAAAATATATATTTCCGTTTTCGATATTTATCTTGGCTTCTAATCCTACTTCTTCTAATGCATTCTTTATCTCTTGTAATTTTGCCCAATTATTTTTAAATCTTTTTACAGAAATAGAATACCTTAAATGATTATTATTCAAATCTAAACATCCATCATCCATTACCCATAGAGCAAGCCCCATATTTGTATAGTTATTTAGCATTAGTAATGGAGTCCTATCAGGAACAAATTGTTTAATCCTTTTCCATTCATAAGAATAATCTGAATCATATCTATATCCAGTTTTTATTTGTCTTTCTGTAAAATTAAGAAATGGAGAAAGTTTATCTATTTTCCAATTAATATATTCTTGGTTTTGATTATCTTGTAACCTTAAGGAAGCTGTATTCTTATCTCTAGCAGAAATATGACTATCTCCTATTAGAATTCCTCTTACAAAATCACCATATGTTCCATTGATTGTGTTCTTGTATTTAGATACTAGTAGATTGTCATAAGATAAATCTTTTGCTTTTCTCCAAGAAGTAGATGTTAATATTTCATGATCTGGCGTACATGTAAATCCAAATCTGCCTTTTCCATTAATAGACTCTGTCTGAATATGAATAAAGTCTTCTTTTGTTTCTACTTTACCATTGTCATGCCAGTCAATAATTGGTTTTTGTTCTATTTGTTTTGTTTCTTCATTGATACAATATATATTTCCTTCTATTTTCTCATCAACTACTTTACCAATTGGAATACTTCTTCCATCTGTAAAATTAATTAAAGTATCATAATGAAAGCACCCAAACATGACACCGATTTTCATTCGAATCTGATTTGTAAACATAATAATACATTTTGATTCATTTGCTACTGCAACAAGTTTTCTCATTGCTTTACTCATAAGTCGAGCTTGAGCTCCTACTGCATGATCTCCCATTTCTCCTTCAATTTCTGATTTTGGAGTCAATGCAGCTACTGAATCTATTACTATTAAATTTACGACTCCTGAACGTGCCATCATTTCTGTAATATCTAAGGCTTGTTCTCCATAATTAGGTTGTGATAATAATACATTTTCTATTTGGACCCCAAGGTTTGTTGCGTAAATAGGATCAAGAGCATGTTCTGTATCGATAAATGCACAAGTACCACCTTTCTTTTGTACTTCAGCAATAGCATGTAATGTAAGTGTAGTTTTCCCAGACGATTCAGGTCCATAGATTTCGATAATTCTTCCTTTTGGATATCCTCCGATTCCAAGGGCAATATCGATAGAAATAGATCCTGAATGATATATTTTGTTTTCATCAAATGGTGGAATTTCACTTAATTGTGTAACTGAACCTCTACCATGCGCTCTAGTAATACTATCTTTTAGAGCTTGTAATTCTGTTTCTCTATTTTCTTCATTCATAATTATCCTCATTACTTATACTTATTGTTGCCGTTATACTTTCTAAAGGCATTGACGGTTCTATCTGAAATCCTATGTTTATAACAGATGGGTTGTTAGGATCTACTGTTACATTAAGATCATGCTGAAAGTCTTTTATGATTCCTCGTGCTTGAAGACTAGATAAACTTCTATATGTTTCTTGTTCTAACACAGCAATAGCTTGAGGTGTTAGGTTTCTATCTGTAAGATTAGCAAATGCTGAATCTACATTATCTCTTATTGCATCTAAAGCCAAGCGAACTGTTCGAGTGTTATGAAATCGTCGTTGATCTTCTGTGCTAAAAGTTTGTTCTCCCCATGTATCTAAAGGACCTAATTCTGGATTCTCTTTTATTAGTTTTTTTGTATTATCCAGTAGTCTTTGCTGGATAGGAGTGAATTTTAATTCAACCCGTTTCTTTTTGTGACTTCGTAAATATTTTGACATCTTTTTTCTTCTTTAATACTTCTATTCTAGTTCTGGCTGAAGGAGTTAGAAAATCTATTAGTACGTTAAATGTTTTTACATGATCTCTCTTATTTGTTTGTAATTCTAAGAATGCTTCTTTTTCATTTATCGTAATTGATATAGGTTTTACCTTCCCACCTTTTTTCTCTATATATTCTATGAAATGACAGAATTCAGGATCAGATGATGGTAATTCATATCTTCCATCACCAAATTTTTCTTTTGCTTTTTTTACACCTTTAGAATTAGAATTAATTGGGATGTAATAATATAACTTCTTATTTTTTTTATTATATTTTTTCATTTATCTATCTATTTTTAATATGATAATTTAGGTATATTTTTATTTTTGAACTTTTATTACATATTGTAATATTAAAGAAGTTGTCTATCTAGTATCATATAGAGAATAAGATATCCTGTTAGATCTAAATATACATCTTCTGTGTCATTACCTGTTCCACGTATAAGTCTAGAAATTTTATCATCTAATCTAACTTTGATCTGTTCTTTAGCATCTGCTTTACTGAATACTCTAATAGGATGCAATGCACTATTACCATATTTTCTATTTTTCTCTTTTAACATTTCTGCAAATTCAGTCAATACTACATCTACTGCATTGCAGAATTTATCATGTTCGTATTCATCTTCTCTTAAATCTCTTAATTCTTGTATGCCTTTTTTAAATATATCTTCTGTAGACAACGATACATTATCTATTCCTATTTCATTGTTCATTTTGTTCCTTACTTCTTTCTACTATTTACTAGCTCTTTTATTTTTTTTCTTATCTCTTCTCTCCATTTATCAATATCCTCTATATCCCAATGAGAAATAAGTTCAGCTGTTGTTAATTCCATATTTCCTATTTGAATTGTATATTCAGGATCGAATAAAAAACCATATGCTGTATTTGCATAAAGTAATTCTTCTTCTGATAATTTTCCACCATTTTTAGAAATTCTTGTGTAAAGTACAAGATCGTCTATTGCTTTTTTGATTACTTTTACCCACAAGTCTGTGACCCAGCTTTTCCCTAAAGTGCTTTCTCTGTTGTCTATATATAAATCTCGTTCGTTATCCACTTAAAATCCTATCTTCTAATATCCTAATCTTATATTCAAGATAATCTATTCTATTAAGAAGAGTTTGTGGTAAATTTGTTTCTAGTCCTACAACTTGTTCGGCTATATTTTCACAAAGAGAAGCAATTGCATTTCTTGATGTTAATGTGTCGTTGTCTACAGAAGGTATATTTGTAAAAGGTATACAAGAATCAATAGTACCTTCTCTTATATTAATAGTAGTTCTATCGCCAGATGAATTTTCAAAACATATAAAATTAAGATTACTTACATATTCACTCTTCGCTTTTATACTGTCAAGTAATGAAGTATCACTAAATATGAGCGTATCACCATTGCGAGATATGTCAATATATTTTTCTTTAAAAAATCCTTTTTTTTGTGGACGATTATCTCTCTTTAATTTTGCTTTCTTCATTGAGCACCTTTTGTATCCATAACATAATGTATTCCTTTTGTCCCTCAGGCATCTTACTAATTATTATGTTAGCTTTTTGCGCTGAGGTGAGGAGTTTTTTCTTCTTTTTATAATATTTCATTAACTGCAGCCAGTATTGGCTCCACAGTTCAGGCATTGGAAACAAGTACCATTAAGAATAGTTGTATGACCACATTCTATACAAGCAGGACCAGAAGCATCAATTGGTTTAAGATTATCTTCAAATTTAGATTCCTCTTGTTTTTGTTGTACTGGATCTTCTTCTGTTCCATAAAATTCATTATCTAGCCATCTAAATACATAATCCATAGGAGATGAAGTCATTCTGATATCTGGATTATCAGTGAATCCAGCTGGTTCGAATTTTGTACCACGGAATTTACTTATTAGTTTTTCAAGTGGAACACCATATTGAAGAGCAAATGATAAAAGAACTGCAAAAGAATCCATTAGACCAGACAATGTAGAGCCCTGTTTTTGCATATTAATAAACATTTCTCCAGGACTACCATCATCATATAGACCTACTGTTAGATATCCTTCAAAGCCACTAATATTAAAAGCATGAGTCATAGAATCTCTTGTACGTGGTAGTTGTTTGCGTACTGCAGACCATTGTGGTTCTTCATTTTGAACATCTTCTTCCTTCTTATTTTTCATATCACTTATTGGTTGCATCTTTTTTGAGCCATCTCTATAGATAGCTAATGATTTAAGTCCTGCTTTCCATGCATACATATAAGCATTTTCTATATCTTCTACTATACAATTAGAAGGCATGTTAACAGTTTTACTGATGGCACCATTTAGATATGGCTGACAAGCAGCCATCATATCTACATGACCTTTCCAAGATATTTCGTTTGAAGTTTCAAACAAGTCTAGAAGATCTTCATCATCTGTAATTTTAATTTCTTCAATTATATCGTCTCCTTCTCTAAGTGCATAACCATATAAATCCCATGCTTTTCTTACACAAGGGTATTCTATTAACATTGTTCCACCACCTGATAATTGTTTAATTGTTTTAAGGGCAAACAATGGTTCAATACCTGTTGTATCGCAATCCATCATAAAGCTAATGGTTCCCGTAGGAGCTAGTAGTGTTAATTGTGAATTACGTAGACCATACTTATTTATATTTGTCATAACATCTATATTATTTTCTGTAAGTCTTGTAGTAATTTCAAGATTCTTTTCTTTGTTATCTTCATAATAATAAAAAGATCCTAACTTCTTTGCTAAGTTAATACTTTCTAAATAAGCATAGGTTGTCATCTCTTTAGTAATTCTAGCAGCTTCTAATCTTCCATCTTCACTATCATAAGGTAATCCCATTAACATAAGTAATGCACCTAAATTAGAAAAACCTAATCCTAATGGTCTAGTTCTTGTTGTAGTTTCTCTAATTTCAGGAGTTGGATAATCTGCTGCATCTATAAGAATATCCATAGCAGTAATCATTGTTCTAATATCTTTTTCGAATTGCTCTTTGTTCCATTCTTTTGTTTCTATATTATAATATTTTACTAAGTTTAATGATGCTAGATTACAGGAACTATTATCAACTGCACTAAATTCTGAACAATTGTGACAAATAAAACCATTTACAATCCCCCAATGTGTCTTTGGTTCATTAAAATCAAAGACTTCTTCTTCTCCTGCGTCTATAACTGCAGTCACTGTTGGAGATCTTTTAATAATAAGTTCCAATAATGCTTCTCTTTTATATTCTTGTGCAAACCAAAATGTATGATAGAATTTTATTATGTCTATATATCTATAAATATTAAGATCATAACTTTCTTTACATTCGTATTCACCATTCTTAAATATAACTCTATGTGGCTTATTTGTTGTAATATAAGATTCTATATTATAGTCATGATGAAGAATAGACTTTAAGTCTAATGCTAAAGTTTTACATGTAGTTTTTAAAGCTATTCTTGTATCTTTAATTACACATCCATTTGCACTAAACAAACCAGAAATAAAATTTGTTTTTTCTTTGTTCTTTGGTCCAGAAGTAATACTATATGGAAGTCTTCTTTCAGGAAGTGGGGTTTGCTCTATTTTAAAATCTTCTACAACTTTTGCAGCTTCTCCAGAATACCAAGTACCAATTCCTTGACCAAATAACTTTGCAATGTCACTATCTTTTTCTCCAAAATAGACTTCTACTTTTTTATGCGTACTTGATTTTAATCTTTGTGGATTTCCATCTCCTTGTATGAATCCTGCGAGAAATGCATTTTTCTCTAAATTAAAGTTATTACCCATCTTAATAGATGTTTCTTGAGGCATCAAACGTTTACCTTGTAAATCTTTTGCTTCACATTCTGTGCCGTCATTTAACATCCATATATGATCTGGTGTACATTTTAGATTTTCTAGTTCTGACTTCCAGTGAAATTTAATTTCACAAATATTTTTCTTTCCATTAGACCAGATTTTTCCTTTACTTTTATTTCCATTTTTATTAATTAATACAACTTCTTTATTGACTAATTTGCCAATTGGTAGATAGCCTTTATTTGTTAGTAATTCCATATCTGCTGTCAAGCATGGATTGGTCGAATTAATCTTCCCTACGGATGGTACAGGATTATCTAAATTCATTCTTGAATCAAATTGTATTCCTGGATCTCCAGTAGCCCAAGCAATTTCTGCTGTTTTCTTAAGTACTTCTCTTGCTGAAGCCATAGTCTCTTTTGTGTATTTACCTCTTGGTATAATTCTATAATCTTTGTTAGCTTCATATGCTGTCATGAATTCATTAGAAACTCTAATAGAATGATTCGTATTTTGAAAAGCAACAGTGCCATAAGCTTCTTCTTGGCTAATACCAGCTTTTATTAAAGCTTTTGCTTTTTGTTCTTCATGTAATTTACAAGTAATAAATTCCATAATATCTGGATGATCTGCATCCATACAAATAAGCTTAGCACTTCTTCTCGTATTAGATACAGTTATACCCGAACCAGTGCTGTTATCATCAGGCCATAAAACATAGTTATGACCTGTATTAGGGGATTTATCATCTTTTGTAGGACAGTCAACCTCAACAGAGAATACTTCCATATCTCCTAATGAAGTTATAGAAACAACTTCATGGTTATTCGCTCTTAGTTCCTGATAAAAATTTTCATAAGAACCAAATTTTAATTTTATTTTTTCTAATAATTTTGTTTTCCCTATACCAATACCTTTACTATTTGATTCTTTTAATCTAGCATTAAAATAACTGTTATAGGTAGATATATCATATCCTTTATTTATCAATTGATATCCAAAATTTAACATTTTTACAAAAGTAGCTTTCTTCTGCATCTCTTTTGCTGTTAAATCTTGTAGATTCTTAGAATGTTTTTCTTTAAGATTTTTTACTTTTTCTTCATCTTCCCAAAACTTATTATCTTTATGCATTCCATTATTAGAACCACTTTTATCAAAAGATTTTATTTGAAAAACATGTTCACCTTTTGAAACTAAATCTTCTGCATGTTTTCTGGCATGTTCTGCTTGTGTAATAATTTCAATATTATCTAACTTATTATTAAGCTTATTGCCATCTTTATGATGAACAATTCCATCCTCATTTAAGATGTCTTTAGCTATCATTCTATGTAATAATTCTCTACTCTTATTACCATCTCTAAGATGTATACGAAGGTAGTCTTGAGGCTTATCTATAGAACATTGAAATAGACTATTACCTTTTTTTAAATCTTTAGCTAATCTGTATTCTCCTGTTCCATTTATTTTAATAGGATGATCAGCTGTAGTATGAAATTTACCTTTATCCGTTACTATTTCAAGAACTTCTTTTTTTATTTCTTGTTTCCATGCTCTTGCTTTCTTCATTTTATATCTACCAGCAGGGGGATCATAGCTAAGAGTATAAAAACTTTCTTTCAATGCAAGATCTTTTACTTCAATTGGCCCTTCATTTGTATATACTTTTTGCCAAGGAGCAAGGCATTTGCCACCAGATCTAATTACTCCAGCAGTAGCATCCCACATTTTCATAAAAGATATAGGACCTGAAGCTTCTCCTTTATTAGAGAGTTTTTCTCCCTTACCTCTGAGAATAGACACATTACATCCAGCACCACTACCACCTCTAAAGATAAGACCTTCTGTAGTATTATGTTTAAGGATGCTTTCCATTGTATCTTCTACAGGTACTATAAAACATGCTGACATTTGATTCGTTCCTGTATCTGAGCCACAGTTAAACCATACAGGACTGTTAAACGCTGCTCTCTGATTAATAAGAATATTTTCTAAAGAATACATAAAATCTTCTGCTACTTCTCTTCCAATTTTATTTTGTTCTTTATTAAAATATCCTTGTTCAACACCCCATTTTGTAATCTGTTTTACTACTCTATCAATAATATCTATAGCACTGAACTCACTATCCATTGCATATTTAGAAGCTACAATAGTTGCAGCTCTATCAGACCAATTTTTTGGAACTTCAAAATTTTTCTTTTCGAATATTACATGTCCTTTAGGATTAAGTATTTGTACATCTAATTTTCTAGTATCTGTCATTGTTATTTATCTCCTAGTATCTTTTTCCATTGATAATTTTTTTTAATATCCATTATTTACTCTTTTATTCTCTTGTTCTTATAGTCATTTCTCTTTGAGTATAAGAATCTCCAGCTAGAGCTCTACCAATGATCTCTATATTCTTTCTTATTTCTACTAGTGTTTTACATGTCTCATTCCAGAAATCTTTTACAATTCTTTGATTTGCTATTGCATCATCTAGGTCGCTAAGAGTAGCATTAGCAGCAGCTCGACAAGATTCTGCAGCTAATGTTCGTCCTGTATTAAGTGCGTCATGAGCTTCTCTTGCTCGTACAAATGCTTCATTATATCGAGGAGATCTACCTTGATCCAAAATAGCTAATTGTACATTGAATTCATCTCTAAATCTACTGGCTTCTTGGTATTTTCTAGCTATCTCCTGTGTAAGTCTTATAATAATAGCAAAATTTATATCATCTGGAATATTAACATAAAAATGTCTTTTCCATTCTGTCATTGTTCTTCCTTCTATAAGGAATTCTGTACGTAAGTATTCTCTTAATTCTGCATTAAAACTTGTTGCTTCTGAGATTAATTGTGTTATTTCTGTAGCGTCCATTATTTAATCTCCACTTTTATTCCATTTTTTTCCATATAAGCACGTCCTCCTACTAAATTTTTAATTTTACGAACGTACTCGGCTGTTGTTTCATCTATAATGAAGTCGGTATTTTTCTTTCCGACTGTATAACCTTCTTTGGTCTCTATATATACCTTAGCTTCTTCTAGTGGTTCACCAAGTTGAGCTTTTGTACTTTCTGTACACATATCTTGCATGTAGTTTACGATCATACCTAGTTTCTCAAAGGCTGCTTCTCTCCATTTTTTGTTTTCTTTATTTCCTGTTAAACAAGATAGAGGTGGTAATTCTTCAACATATCCATATGGATCTGTAATACCTCTAATAGAGCCAAAAGCTAAGCCTATTCCACTATCGTGAAGTACTTCTCCATAGGAGGCGAGCTCTATAATTTCGGTTTCTATCTGTTTGTCTTTTTCAAGTAAAATACTATCGTTTAATAGTTGTTGGAATGCTTTTTTAATTCTTTCGATAAGCTCTATATCGCCCTTCTCAAGACTCCATGTATAAAATATAACTTTCATTGTTATCTCCAGACTGTTAGTTCGCACCATGGAAGATCAAAAGATTCTATTGTCGCTTCCCAATCTTTTAAGAATTTCCATTGTTCAAATATTGGAGTTCTAGATATAAAAGATGGAAAAGTTATTAAAACAATCTTGTGAGGCTTGCCTCTATCAGGTGGCAAGGGACCTAGAGATGGAGTCAGAGCGTGTTTTATAAAGTGTCTGGCATGTCTACCTGGACCGTCTTTTTCTTTAGAAATAAAGGTACTCCAAGGGCCTTTAAGATAATATCCTTCTTTGGTACTACCTACTCCTATTATACCAATATAACTATTTGAACCATGTTTTTCTCTTAATATTTTTTTCATAATTATCAACATGATATTTTCAAACTTATCTTCAGTATAAAGTATTGATTTTTTAATTAAAGTTTTTATCATATTTCTTTATTTCTTTCTGATATTAATTTTCAACAATTTGTTCTGTATATATTCTAGTATTTTGTTGTTATTTTAAATGTTTTTTTGCAACTCTTATAGCTTCATCTAATAATTTTAATTGCATGTCTTCTTCATAATGAGCTGATAGGCTTATGAATAAATTCGCAAAACAAACAATAGTGAATCCCATTATTTTTTCTGTATCACATTCATTTATATCTGAATTTTTAAATAAATATTTTATTACTTCTTCTGTTGTCATTATTAATATAAACCTTTCCATATGGCTGAACGCGTTTTTATCGCGCCAAACTCTAAGCCTTCTTGCTCTATTAAGGTACTAGTTGTTACCAACCTAGGATTCTAATTACCGCACGCTCAAGTAAAGTTCTAATTTCGATAGTCTCTCCATCTGAAACAGGTACATTTACATATCTCCATTCTCCATTTTCACGTCTACCTAAACCCCAACGCCAGCCTCCAGTTTCTCCACGTTTAATCGTTAGTTTTGTAACTACTTGACCTTCGCGATCGCTACCTTTGAACTTATCATGAAATAGACTTTCGCTTTCTTCTCCTGGATTAGGTGGGGCTCTAAATATATTTAAAATAGTAGATATATCACTTAAAGAAAGTGCCATGTTGATTTTATTATCCCAGTCATAAATATTATTACCAGTACAAGCTGCTGCACTTAGAAATACTGCTCCAATATCTCGTCTACTTTTATGAAGAGGTGTTAGATCTAATTGTAATGCACCATTTCTTCCACTTACACCTTTGTAAATTTTTAATGCTTGAGTATAACTATTTATTGCACCATCAATTTCATTAATCTTTGTATTCATTGCTGTTTGAATACCTTCGATTGATTGTAATTTTCTTTCTATTCTGTCTAATTGTTCTTGCATATTTTTTCTCCTATAATTTATTTGTTTCACAATGACAATAATAACAATAACCAACCACTCTAATCAAATTGGCACAGCTATTAAAACTTTAAAGTTATGTAACTATACTTTTTTATTTGTTTCTTTTTAGATTTTGTCTATTATTTTTCTTTTGTAATTCTTTTATTCTATCTGATAAAAATTGATCTTGTTCTGTTAGTTTCTCTTCTTTTAAAAATTCTTTTGGGACAGTTTTGTGACATTTAGGACATTCCCATTCATAAACTGGTGGTCTTCGTTTTTTATCTGGATTATCATAACTTACTAATACTAATATGAATTCTGAGTTACATCTAGTACATTTAGGTAATTTTCTTAATTTGTATTCAGATTGTAAGTGAGCGCAACGTGACATATAGTTATGCCTTTCCTTCTAGTTCTGCTTCAATTGTTTTGCAGATTTCTTCTGATGTTTTAAGAGTGTTTTTAATAGTAGCTATTCTATTATACAGAACTCTAGTTCGTTCTCTTATGCTTTCTAAAACAATATCTAGGTCATTCCATTTATATATTTTTGAGAATCTGTTATCTATCTCTACTATTCCAGATTCTATACTTGATAGTCTTTCATCTACGCTAAGCATAGTTTCTCCTTAAAAGGTATCCAAGCATATTTAGAAGCAGTTTTAACTGCATATTTTGCTGCTTCTTTTGCATCTTTAAATTGTATAATTCCTTCTAGAAAGGATATGTCAAAGATATCTCCACATCCAGTAGTGTCTGGAGCTCCTCCTTTAGAGCACTCTATTGGTACTTCTATTATAGCACATCCTTTTTCTGAAATCATAGTTAATCCTTGAGATCCTTGAGTGATTAAAAGTCTTGGCGTTTTAGACATATCCCATGATGAATTTTCTCCATATAAATTATATTTAACTAACTCAGCTTCTTTCTTATTTAATTTCAACCATAGATTTTTATTAAGAGCTTTATTATTATCCATAAAATGTCTAATATTCTCCATTCTAGTATCTAGAAGTGTAGGTATATTATTATAAGATAAGTAATCTATAAGTTCATGCCATCTACAATTAGTATTAAAGAATCCTTTCTTGTAATCAGCTAAAAGACAAACGTCAACACTATTACCTTTTATAATAGGTTCTATTGAACTTAAGACTTTGTCAGGAGTTATTTCTATGTTTTTTATTAATAGATCATTATCTAATCTAATCATATGATATCCAGATTCTTTATCAATAAATCTTGTTTTAATTATATTATTAGATATATTTTCTACTAAAAGTACAGAAATATTATATTTATAAGATAGATGAGATGCAGTTTTATTGGGCATAGAAGAACATAAAATTGTTTTATTTCCTTGTGCTGATGAAAATGCAGCTGCAAATCCTGCACCACCAGGACTTATATGAGGACATTCTTCTAATAATTCTGCTGTAGGAACAGGAGCTTCTGGAGAAATTCTTTTTACTTGAACGTAATAAGTTTTATCAATAATTAGATCTCCAATGACTAAAACATTCTTATTCATCATATCCACTTTTCGTAAGACGATAACTGTCATTTGGATCATCTATACTTGATGATTCGATAAAAATTGTGTTGAATTCTTGATTTTTTGGAGTGCAAAAGATATGTGGGGTGCAACTAGGAATAATTACACAACTCATTGGATGAGTTAATTTTTTTGTATGTTTAGTACTATCTGATTCATAGTATTCTATGTTTAGAATTCCTTGAACAAGTACAAAAGTTTCTGATTTATTACGATGAAAATGTAGAGAACAACAAAATCCTGGTTTTACTTCCATTATTTTAGTAGTATATTCATCTCCTGGAATAATATATTCCCATCCCCATTCTTTTTCTATTGTATTTGTTTGGAATTCTTTATTATTATATGGCAGGATACCATATACTTTAGCATCTTTCATATTAATTGACATAATTTCCTCCGTATTTCTAAAAGAAAAGTTACATCAATTTATATAATATGTCAAGATGAATAATAATAATTTGTACTTGTAGAAGACATACCAGGCATAGTATAATTAAAAGACCATCCAACTACAGATTTTGTCGTATTCTTTTTTAGTTTAATACGAGTTTGAGCGTTTTTTATTAATCGTTTTGCTCTTTTGTTTTGTGGTTTTACAGATATAATATGATAATTAGGAAAAATTTTTTTTACCATAGTTAAAATCGATATAACATTTTTAATCTTTTTCATTCGAAAAGATATTACTGTTTCTCCTGATTCTTCTCTAGATATATATTTAACTTTAAATATACATAAATTTTCAACTTTAAATTTTTTCATTTTGGAATTTCTTTTAAAAGTTCGGGATGGAATTCAATATAAGGAGATTCTTTAACTATCTCTTGAATTAATTGTTTAGATATTAATTCTAGTCCAGGTATATCTTTAATTTTATTTAAGATTTTTAAACATCTTTTTGTTTCATTTGTTACTTCTTCATTAAGAACTATTTTCATTTCACGTGTTAATTTTGTCATTCTTCGTTCCATTCTTGATAATCATTGGCATCCACAGTATTCGCGGCTTTAAGTACTAAATATCTAATACGATCTATTTGTTGCATACGTGGTCTTGAACTCAGCCCCCACGCGACTGCACATTCTGCGATATCTTCGAAAGTGATACCACCACCATTATCATTTGACTCCCATCGTTTTTTAAATTCTTCTTTTGTCATTTATTTATCGATCCTTTTCTCTTTTGGAATAGCTTTGTATTCTGGTGTTTTCTTAAATCCTTTAAATATAATTTTAGTATATTCATTTGCTTTACCATTATTTATTCCATAAAGTCCATTTGAAATAGAAACCACTTGACATTCTGGATAAAGAATATCATATGTAATATTTGATTCATAACCTTTTATAGTAAAAGTAAAAGCCATACGTGTTTTATGTATCCATTCTAATTTTATATAATCAAAAGCAAATGAATCAAGTTCTCCATAATTAGTAGTTATTGTATTTTCTTCAATTCTTTTCTTTACTATTTTTTTTATAACTTCAAAATTAGTTGGAAATTTTATTAATTTTTTTTTATTATAGTTCTTCATAGTATTAAATTACTTGTAGATATTTCTTTACCATCTTTTTTTAAACGTGGAATTATGCATACAGGCCAATTTTTAGAACCAATTATATCTCTTACATCTGGCCTATCATTTCCTTTTATTATCATATCAGGTTTATACTCATCTATATATTTAGAAAGTTCTTCTTCTGTACTAAAAGGAGCTATAGCTATACAAGTTTTTGGATAGAATTGTCTACAAAATTGTGTGATATTATATCGTCTTGTATTTTCATTATTAATAGGTCTATTTTCACCTTTTAATTCTTTAACTGAATAATCAGAATTTAAAAGGATAAGAAGTTCTCCTTTATCTGCCCAATTACATGCAATTCCTAATATGTATTTGTGTCCATCATGAAATAAATCAAAACATCCATTTACTATTATTTTCATAGCTAGTCCTCTATATTAGTGTCAAAAAAAATGCAGTGTCTATTCATGTCCTCTATGTTAGTATTCTAATCTGGAAACCCATTATAGAATTTTATTATAAACATAGATTAGTGAATAAACACTGCATTTAAAAATGAAGGAGTTATTCCTTACACGCTAGTCCCAATCTAATTACTTATAGATTCTATTGTCGATCCTCTGCTTGAAACAGTATTCAAATGATTAAGTTAAGTCCAAAGGACATTTATTAATCGAACCTGACCTAAGCTTCATCGGAGATTATCTACTTGTTAATTAGAGTAACGTACTAGCCCTCTAAGAATTTTCCGCATTACCGATTCTAGATAAACAACAATTGCTCTGCACCTAAAGGGTTTACAATGTCCATTATCCAACCTCAGGAATAACTAATTCCTTCAAAACCAAAACCATTATAAAATATATAAACTATAGCAAGGAAAGCAAATAGTTTTTCACTAAATGACTTAATTTACTTTTATTTTCTTTTGATTCTGTCATTATTATTGGTGAAAAAGAATCAATAAGATATTTTCTATAATAATTTAATTTAGTTTTTTCTATATCTTTTTTACCTTTGGTCATAGAATATATTAATTGTTCATCAATTTCTATGATTGTTTTATCACTAATATCTTTTAATATTTCTATTGTGTCCCAATTTATATTAATACAAGGAGCAAATATATTCTGAGTTTTTAATATATATCTTGCTCTTAGATAACACGCATCATTTATTAATTCATCGATATTTGTTTCATCATTTATTTTTTTGCTTATTGCTATTTGTGGAAAATCCCATCCGTAATCTTCTAAATAGTCTGCTGCTACTGATGTAATTATAGATAATTGTTCATCTTCATATTGTGCAGCAAGCATTGAAGGAATTAAATGAATAAATTTACGTACCATACTATTTTGTGTTTGATTTACATCTCTTAATTTTTTAATCCATGCAAATAAATCACAAAATAATATATTATGTCCATTTTGAGTAGTATGATATCCTTCAATACTATGTTCTTCAAATGGATCTAGAAGTTTATGTGGTGTATCTATATATATACATATTAATTCTGGTATTGCATTTATATCTCCAAATATTCTATTTCCAGAAGGATATAATCCTATAACATGTTGACCGATTCCTCTGTCAATAAGCAGAGATTCTGCTTCTTCTGCTATAAAATTCCACTCATCATTTGAGACTCCTAAAAATTTCATTATTCCTCCTTAGAAGGGAATATTATCATGTTCATCTGGCCAATTATTTGTATTATTATTTTGTGTATTAGTAGTATTAATATCTGAATGACTAGAACCTTCATATTTTTTAATGATACTATCTTTAATAGAATTCATTAATAATTTTCCTGATTCTTTTTTAAGATCTATATAGACAAGTGGCCAATACTTATCATTACCATTTTCATCTTTTTTACCGGCTTTGTCTTTTTCAGAAGGTAGACCAATATCGTATTTACGTCCTTCTTTTCCTTTGAATAGTTTAAATCCTTTAAGTTCCATACAACCATCTAACCAAATAGATACAAAACCTAACATAGATCCTTTTTCGTATTCTCTAATTTTTACATCTGTCACTTCCATTTTTTATTCTCCTGTTAAATACTTATAATGCCTACTACATCAATAAGATTATTTCCATCATAATATAATATCGTTTCCCAATGAGAAGAAATATTATTAGTAATAACTGACCAACCATCTGAATCAATATAACATGGTGCTTGTGATCCTTTTCCATTTTTTACATACATAGGTTCTGGACATATAAATGTTCCTGGTATTAAATCAACTGCAGCTTCTGGTGTTGTCATGTTTGTAATAAATGGATCATTATGTAATTGATATCCAATACCATGTCCACATAATTCTGTAACAATATCAAATCCAAATATTTCTGCTGTATTTTCTATAATTTTAGAAAGTTGTTTTGTGTTAATTGTACCTTCTAATTTAAGCATTTCTTTGATTGAAAAAGCTGGAGCTATAACGATAGGATCTAATTTTTCTTTAGTTTTTGAACTTCCACAAGCAACAGTTATTGCTGAATCAAAATACATAATTCTTTTACTTGGAGCTATCGCTGAAATTCCACCATCAATTTTAACAATATCCCCTTTGATAATTTTTGTTTTAAAATTTGGTTTACCATGTGCTACACAATTATTTATTGATACACATAAGCTTCTTGTGAAAGATTCTCCAATAGAATTCTTTTGTTTCATAAAAGGAAAAGAATATTCATGAATTGCTTGTTTAATAATACTTTCAAATTCAAAAATAATTTGACCTACTTTAATTTCATTATTTTCTGCAATCATATTTGCAATTATATGAATAACTTTACCAAAGATAGAAGCAATTTCTTTATACCACTCTATATCTTTTCTATTAATTTTTATTTGCATATCTTTTAGTAATATTGATTCATTCTGTTCCAATCATCATCTTCATCTTCTTCATAAATAGAGAAATTATTATAATGACGACTAGTAACTTTATTAGAAAAATTGTATTCTCCAGAACTAAGATGACTTCTATTAATAGGAAGTGGTTTTGTTTTTTCTTGATATGTTTCTAATACTTTTTTTTCTAATTCTTTTTCAATACCATGTTCATTGTATTTTTCTTTAAATCCAAAGTCAAATCCTTCTTCATTATTCCATGAAGCTTTCATGAAATTTCCGGGACCAATATGCCTACCGACTTTGTATTTCTTTTTATTATATTTTTGAATAGCATTCCTTTCAATAACAGCTATTGGCAAACCTAAACCTTGTGCAATAGCTTTTAGTCTAGGTATAGCTTCTGCCATATTCAAATCTCCACGGAAAATAATAAGACCGTCGAAAACTGCAACAATTACTTCTTTCAAGAATAATGCTTTTTTATTTTCTATAGATACATTCTTATCTTCTAATAGATTTGTTGCTAATGTCTCTGGAGAGATAGTCATACTATTACTCTTTCTTCTTCTAGAATTGTTGAATTTGATGAATCTTCTTCAATTTCTTCTTCTTCAACTTCTTCAATTTCTTCTTCTGGTTCAATAACTATAGAACTATGCCAATTGCAATCATCGTTTGGGCATATTAAAGAAGGTGCTAATCTCCAACAATCTTTTCCTTTGATGCTAAAAGTTTTAAATTCAGAATTAATAAAGATGAGTTTTTCACATTCAGGACATTTTGTAAGCCAGCCTTCTCCGAATCTACAAATTTCTCCTGGAATAAGTTGATTGAATAAAAAAGCTGATACATCTTGCAATTTTGTACTTTGTATATTTGTATTCATTGCTGGATTTTTTACTTTGACAGGAACTATAGTAGCTTGATTAGTAGTTGCTACTATAGATTCTCTCTCTAATGTTGATACAGTTCCCATTAAAAGTCCTCCATTAGTGTTGTTTCCATCAACACTTGTCCTTTGTGATCTACTACTTTTGTATATAGAGACATCATCTCCATTGCTATTTCGCATGGTATTGGTGATATTTCTTTTTTTGCTAGTTTTGCAAGATGCCCACATATTAAAGAGGCAATCGTACCAGCTGTAAAAATTGTTGCTTTCGCTGTGCATGGTACCTCTGCTACTTCTTCATCATTCCATAATGTTTTTTCATAGAAATTAACTTGAAGTTTATTTGTTGGGATAACACTATATACGTTTAAAGCTGTTAGACCCATTCTTCCATCAATAACAATATTTGCCATTGATTTTTTCAACATTTCCCAAATTTCTTTTCTTGCTTTCATTGAATCAACTGCCATGATAACTACAGCATTTGGTTCAATATCACCATCGAATTTTTCTGGTATTGGTTCTACTTCGATATCTTCGAAATCTTTAATCATATCAGCAACAGCTTCTGCTTTATTTTTGTTTAGATCTTTAATTCTACACATTTGATTAGGTAAATTATGAATTTCAAATATATCAAAGTCCCATACTGTAATATTTTGTGCACCCATTTTTGCTGCATAAAGAGCTACTGCACTTCCAATTCCACCACAACCAATTACATGAATTGGCATTTCTGCCAATTTAATAGGATCAATTAGATCAAGCTGTCTCCAATATCTTGAACCTGGATCTGCATTAGCTACTTCTTCTCTTTTTTTATTTTCTTCATTCATACTAATCAATTACCTCTGAGAGTTCTTCTCCACAATACGGACATGTTAATGTTTCTTTAGTTGTTGGTTCGTAACATTTTTCACAAATATACATATAAGGAATTAAACTCCAAACGTATGGAAAAGCTTCTCTAGGATTTCTTTTCACAAACATTTTTATTTTTTCTTCTAGATCTTTTTGTTCAAGCCATTCTGCTTCTTCATCGAGAGCTTGTTCGTCAGCATTTAATGCCATGTTTATAGCAAGAATACCAAGAATTTCAACTAAGATTTCCTTATCAGTATGTATTATTTTCTTAAGAATTCTTTCTTCTAAAGAGGAGTTAGATGTTTTTTCTGCATATACTGTTAAATCATCAAATAATTCTTTTGTTTCTGTAATATCTTTTTCTATTTCTTCTGTAATTTTTTCTTCTTCAAAAACATTTTCATATGAATTATAATCTGAAGAATCAAGAAAATCTTCACCTAATTGAAGAAATGGTATAGGTTTTTCTGTTTCAAATATAATACCTATACATGGTTGTAATACATCATTATTAGGTATGATATTTTCTGGAGAACATTTAATAGAAAGATTTACAAATTTGTCATTTCCTACTTCAATAGAACGAACAGTCATCAAATCTCCTTTTTCTGTTCTATGTCTTATTTCAGTAATTTCAGAAAGACAAATAGTTTCTGGATTATCATTCCAAACAACTAATATATAACAATTCTTATTTTTTCCACAACAAATTTTACCAGAGATAGTCCATTCTGTACCATCTATTTTATTAGAAGCTTCTCTTGGATTATATGCTAATCCAATAAAATTAATTTTATCTATTAACATATAATTCATTCGTTCATTTAAATATAGCTTACCAATATTAATTTCTTCTTTATAAATACTTTCTGCTTTTATAGGTGTTGCATTTACAAAAGCAAGAGGATCTGATAGATTTACAATAGTTGCAAATTTTAAAGATCTTAAGGAAATTTTACTTGAATTTTGCGATGTTTGTTGTGTTTGTGTTTGTTGTCTTGGTTGAATATTTTTTTGTGATTTTTTTAGATTTTTCCAATAACTTCCATATGGTTCTGGATATATATTACCATAAGAACATGATGAATTATGAGAATATGAACTTTTTTCTGTTACTTTTTCTTCATATTCTTTTCTACAAAATTCTTTTATTTCTTTAGAAACAGAACGATCTAATTCACATTTAAGATTATCAAATCTCATTGGTGGATTAGATAAATCTAGTCTAGTTGTTGTATCACCTTTGATATTATGAACTGTACTAAGCCACCAATTTGCATGTTGAAGTTTAGTTTGAATACATCTTTCATCTTGACCACTCCAGAATGTACTCATATTAGCATGACTATGCCACCAATATTTTAAGTCATTATATCTAGTACCATTATCTTCTTCATCTAATTGATCCATTTCCCACATTAGAGACATTAAAGCTTCATCATCTATATCAGTAAATGCACCTGTATTTTCTTGTTTTAAAAGAAATACATCGTATATGTAGAAAGAACCATCTTTTTCTCTACGTACACAGCCCATACCTGATATTTCTTCTTTAGTCATTTCTACCCATGTGCGTATTTTATCCCATACATGACTAGCATACTTAATCTTCATACTACTAGGTGCTTCTTGAACTTGTTCTATTTGAGCTTTGCGAATTCTTTCTGAATTAGATATTTCACCCTTTTCTTTTTCTTTTATATCTTCTTTAAGAATTTCATATTGTTTATTTTTATCAATAATATTATTTTTTAGAAGTTCGTGTGTTTGTAAAAGAGTTAGAGGTACATTTGCTACTTTATCTTTTCCAAATAATTCAAATGATGAAGTTGTAGCTTCTAAAATTTCATTCCATTCACCTACTTCTTCTACTTCTTCGCCATCGAATTTAATTTCTTCATTATCATCAATAACAGCTCTTATGAAATCAAGACTTTGTTCTGGTATGATTTCTAATAATTGACTATCATTTATCATCTTATTCTCCAGTTTTTACACATGGTTTCCAGCATTTATCACTTGCTGGACATGTTCCATCTGTTCGTCTATTACTTTTTGTACAAGCAGCTAATGCTTCTTCTCTATGCGAGCATTCTTCATTAGCACAACGTAGCATACAAAAAGCAGGTCCTGTTTTTTGATGTACGTCCCAGCATCTATCAAATCTAGTTTGAAAGTATATACATTCTTTGTGTTCACATGCTACACAGTCTTTTGCAGAGGTTTTTGAATAACAAGCTTCAAAAATTCTTTTACTGCCATTGGCTTTGTAATAACAATCATTTATTTCACAGGACATGCATTTACGTGCTTGAGCAAGTGAATAATTAGGTCCTTTTCTATCTTCACAGCAATCTCTTTTTGTTGTTTCTGAAGTATTACCAGAATATCTTCTTCCCCAATGAGAAAGATTAGTAAATTCACTATCTCTGTTGTATTGATTTAATAATCTAAGAGCAGCTATAATTAATTGAACATAATTTTTTGAAGATCTTAATTCAGCATATGTATTATTTAATGTACCCCAACATACATTTTCTCCTTGACTAGATTGTCTAACATGAGGATGCGGATTTCCTTCTGTATTAACATTAGGTGTTATGCCTTTAATATTAATTTTACCAGTTGAGATAGTTACTTCTATTTGATAAGATCCCATAAATTGACCTAATAATATAATAGGTGTTGTGATAACATATATTGCATTATCTTGAATCCATGCTTTTTGAAGAGCTGATGGGATCATTGCTGTTATTTCTTCCCATTGTTCTTTAGCATGTTTAGAAGTTTCTTCTTTCTCCATCTTTTCAAGATTTGCAATAATTCTTGCATCTCGATCAGCAGCAGTAAGATAAGACGATGCTTTATCTAAATAAGATTGACCTTCTTTTCTATTTTTTCGTTCTTGAGCTTCAAGTGTATTCTTTTCATTAGTAATACCTAATGAAAGTCCCTTACATAAAGTTAAATAATCTTGTCCATCAGTTTTTTCACCTATCAACATAGGTAAACTAGATACTAAAATATCTTCAATTAGAAGATTTTTTGAATCTATAGGTATAGATACACGTATATTTTCTCCGTTCCAAGAAGCAATTGGAAAATGATTTCTTGGAAGCCTATCACCAGCTTTAACATACTTTACTCTGATAGGTGTAGTCTTACTAATAACAAGGTAATCTTCTTTTTTTGTATCAATGAAATTTTGATTTACTTTCATTAGATACTTAGCTATTTCGATTTCCTCGCAATCTTTATCATCC
>Ga0172381_10001832_pt1 | contig 24339 bp, 27 predicted proteins | sample Leawel6488metaG_FD_119754 | JGI IMG/M metagenome (GOLD analysis project Ga0172381, IMG submission 119754) | Leachate microbial communities from a municipal landfill in Southern Ontario, Canada - Leachate well 64-88 metaG | ecosystem: Engineered > Solid waste > Landfill > Unclassified | place... | reverse complement strand
GGTGGCTTTGTTATTGGTGCCGAAGGTGGGAATTGAACCCACACGGGATTGCTCCCATAGCATTTTGAGTGCTACGCGTCTGCCGGATTCCGCCACTTCGGCGCGGCTACATTACTAATATTTAACATAGTTTTTTTAATTTGTAAAATACATTTCGTTATGATAAAATTGTTGTAATGAGTAAAGTTATTGCTATTGCTAATCAAAAAGGAGGTGTAGGAAAAACAGCTGTTGCTGTTAATCTGCCAGTTTTTTTAACAGCTTTCGGAAAGAAAGTTCTTTTGGTGGATATGGATCCTCAAGCAAATGCAACTTTTTCTCTAGGACTTGATCCTAAAAAACTATCTAGCTCTACTTACGACGCCTTACTTGGACAAATTTCTCCAAGGGAAGTGATAAAAAGAACATCGTTCTTGGCTTATGATATTATGCCTGCTTCACATGATCTTGCTGGTGCCACTATTGAACTTATTGAAATGGAGAACAGGGAATTTCGTCTGCGAGAAGTAATAGATATGGTGAAAGATAATTATGATTATGTTTTTATTGATTGCCCCCCAAGCTTGGGAATACTTACTCTTAATGCCTTGATTGCCAGCGATGAGGTAATTGTTCCAATGCAATGCGAATACTTATCTCTTGAAGGTCTTGGACAATTATTGGACAACGTAAAACTCATTAATGATAATTTGGAATTAAACATCAAAATAATGGGAGCAGTTTTGACAATGTATGCCCGCAAGAGCACTCTTTGTCAGAAAATTGCCAAAGATGTACGAAGAACATTTCCAGGATATGTCTTTGATGCAATTATTCCAAGAACAATAGATTTGGCGGAAGCACCAATATATGGTCGCACCATTTTACGTTCAGCTCCAAATTCTATTGCAGTTCATGCTTTTCGGGCTCTTGCTAAAGAAGTAATAGAAAAAAGTAAATAATTTTAACAAAATATTTTTATGTCAGGAAAAGGTTTGGAATCATTAATACCAAAAAGAAATAATGATGGCTCTATTTCAAGAAAAGAAGATTCTGTGCAAAAGGATTTTATTTTTTGGGTAGATATAAACAAGATCCACGCAAATCCTTATCAGCCAAGAAAGGAATTTAATGACGAAGCTCTTAATTCTTTGGCCGAGTCAATTAAAAAGTATGGGGTTTTACAGCCTATAATCGTCACTAGGATAGAGAAGAAGACAGAAATGGGCACAACAACAGAATATCAAATTATCGCTGGAGAGCGCCGTTTTAGAGCTTCAAAAATAGTTGGATTAAAACAGATCCCAGTAATTATTAAAGAAAGAAATAATCAGGAAAAGCTTGAAATCGCTTTGATTGAAAATGTCCAAAGAAAGAACCTCAACCCAATAGACAAAGCAGAGGCTCTGAACCAACTAAAAGAGGAATTTAGTCTAACCGAAAAAGAAATCGCACAAATTGCTGGAATGAGCAGGGAGGCTGTATCAAATAGTATCAGAGTTTTAACACTTCCCGAAGAGATAATCCAAGCCTTAAAAGAAGAAAAAATTACCGAAGGACATGCTAGGGCATTATTATCCATTAAGGAAGTTGATATTCAGAAAAAAGTTTTTGAGGAAATATTGGCGAATAGCTATAGTGTTCGCGATGTAGAAAAAATTTCTCGTGGGGAAAAACCAAAAGAACGAAAAGCTTCCAAGGCAATCGCAGGGCAATTTGAGAATAAAGAAACTTTTGAAAAAAAAATAAAGTCTCTGTTTTGTTATGAAAAATTGAAAGTAAGCAATAAAAAAGGTAAAATACAACTTGTTGTTGATTTTGATTCAGAGAATGATCTTAAAAATTGGATAAAAATTTTTGGAAAATAAAATTGCATATTAACATGGATAAAAGATCAAGAATCTTCTTTATATATTTTTCTGTTTTAATCCTAATAGTAATAGGAGTTTCTTTTGTCAAATATTTTATTTTAAAAGATTATTACATTAAAATAAAAGTAGCATGTAATCCAATAACCGAAAATTGCTTTGTCTCGGATCTTGATGATGGCACTAATTACTCAACAGATAATGTAAGTAAAAATTTTAATTTTTATAAAATTGTAAGAAAAAAAGCATCTTCTGTCTCTTTTTGTGAACATGCAACTGATTGTTTTGCGGTTACATGCGAAAAAGACGAAGATTGTAGAGAGGTTACTTGCAACCTTAACATAGTTCCGGCGGGAGAACATTGCAGTAAGATAGAGAATAATAACTGATTAAAATATGAAAAAAGATTTTTGCAATTTCGGAGAACATTTTATGCTGGATGGCTATGATGGCAACTTTGAAAAACTCAATAATAGAGAATTAGTATTATCCTGTCTTAATGAATTACCTAGATTAGTTAACATGACAAAGCTTTCTGATCCAGAAGTTTATTTTGCTGCAGGAGAGGATGGTACTAAAGATTCTGGAGGGTGGAGTGGTTTTGTAGTAATAATAGAATCGCATATTAGTATTCATACTTTTCCCAAAAAAGGATTCGTGAGTATTGATGTTTATACTTGTAGAAACGGAATGGATATAAGCTTTATTTCTGATTACTTTATCAAGAAGTTTGAGCTAAAAGAAACTGAGACTAATTTTGTAAAAAGAGGAACTAGTTTTCCAGTCAAAGACATTTATTAAAAAATTATTTATGAAAATTTTATTTATTTCTGGAGAACTTATTGCAGGCGACCTAGCTTACAAAATGAAAAAAGAAGGTCATGATGTTAAATTGTACACAGAATATGAAGGAGGAGGAGATTGCTTTGATAACATGGTAGAAAAAACGAAAAATTGGAAGAATGAATTACAGTGGGTTGGCAAGGATGGTCTCATTGTATTTGATGATATCGGATATGGAAAAGAACAAGATGAATTGAGAGCTGCTGGATATACAGTTTTTGGCGGTTGCGAGGAGGGTGACAGGCTTGAACATGACAGAGAATATGGACAAAGTATTTTTGCATCACATGGAATGAAAATAAAAGAATCAAAGTCTTTTACAGATCCTGATGAAGCCATTGATTATATTAAAAAAAACAAGTGTGCATGGGTTCTAAAGCAAAATACACACGAAAGTAGCCTTGCATGCGTTGGCATGGTAGACGATGGTAGAGACATCGTAAGTGTGGTTGATAACTGTAGAAAGCATAGAGAAATGGGAAAGATATCCTTGCAAAAAAAAGCAGATGGAATAGAAGTTGGAACAGCCAGATATTTTAATGGTTACGATTGGACTGGTCCGATTGAAATGAATGTTGAATACAAGTCATTTTTGAACGGTGATATCGGACCCCTAACGGCAGAAATGGGAACCGTTATGTGGTATGAAGAAAGGGAAAATAAGCTATTCAATGAAACATTGTCAAAATTAAAGCCATTTCTTCAAAAAATAAAATACAAAGGAGATATTGATATTAACTGTATTGTTAATAAGGATACTGCTATTCCTGTTGAAGCCACTATGCGTTTCGGTTCTCCAGCTATTCACGCTCAAGAAGAAATACATAAGTCTCCATGGGCAGAATTTTTGACAGCCATTGCAAAAGGAGAGGATTATGATTTAAAATATAAGAAAGGCTATTCAATTGTGGTTTCAGTTGCAGTCCCCCCGTTCCCATATAAGGCTACTTTGAACAATTACTTAAAAAATGTTGACATTATCTTCAAAGAAGAATTAACAGAAGAAGAAAAAGAAATGATTCATTTTGAAGAAGCTTATTTTGATAAAAATAAACAAAATTATTGCATCGGCGGTAGTGAGGGCTATATTTTGTATGTTACAGGATTGGGCAAAGATATTAACGAGGCAAGAAATAAAGTCTATAATTTGATAAAAAAAATAATTATTCCCAAGATGATGTATAGAACCGACATCGGAGTTAACTTTGCAGAGAAAGACGAAAAGCTATTAAGAGAGTGGGGTTGGATATAAAATTATGTTTTGTACAGACATTCCAGAACCGTTTTTGCTAATTTTTTCAAAAACAGTTCCTCAGCTTTTATATTTTTCACACATACCAACAGCATTGATAGCACTTGCTTTGGGATTTTTTGTTTACTTTAAAAGTAAAAAAAGCAATAAAAATAAGATTTCTGGTGGATTGTTATTAATAATAGCAATATTATTTTCCATTTGGTCAATTCTAGATATCGTTTTATGGACAAACATAAATAGTGACACGGTTTCGTTTACTTGGTCATTAATAAATTTTATAGACTTATTAATATCTTCTGCTACTTTATATTTTTCTTATACTTTTTTAGAAAAAAAAGATCCTCCGCTTGTATATATAGTTTTAACACTTGTATTGTTAAGCATTTTTGCACTTTTTATTCCTACTACTTACAATTTAGGAAGTTTCAATATTTCTACCTGTGAGCCAAAAGAAGGAGAATTAATATACTATTATTACTTTTTAAGCATTTTGTTCTTCTTTTGGACCCTCGGATATTTAATAAAAAAAGTACTAACTAGCAAGCACAATAAGCGCTTAGTAATATTTTTTTCAGTTGGTGTAATGTGTTTTCTCGCATCTTTTTCTGGATCAAATGTTTTGGGAAGTATGACCAAGGCCTGGGAAGTTTCGCAATATGGTCTTTTTGGGATGCCGCTTTTTATGGCATTCCTAATCTACTTAATAATTGAGTATAGAGTTTTTAATATAAAAGTATTAGCAGCTCAGGCTTTGATCGTTTCTATAATAATGCTTATTGGTTCGCAATTCTTTTTTATTCAAAGTGATATCAATAGAATACTAACAATGATTGTAATGTTTTTAGTTGTTATTTTTGGATTTTGGCTAGTTAAATCTGTTCAAAAAGAGGCCGATCAAAAAGAACAGTTGGAAGCTGCTAATATAGAATTAAAGAAGCTTGATAAGGCTAAGTCAGATTTTATAAACATAGCTTCTCATCAATTAAGAACACCTATTACCGTTATCCAAGGAGTTGCATCTATGATGCTTGATGGAGATATGGATAAAATGCCAAAAAAAGAAAAACAGGAATTTTACCGAGCTGTTTGGGATAAGAGTAAAAAGTTGCAGATAATTATTCACGATATTCTTAATGCGACAGAATTTGAAGGAAAAGAATATAGTACTATGGATAAAAAAGTTGACTCCATTGACCTGCAAGAACTAATTGGTAAAATAGTACAGGACTTTGAAGTAGAGACCAAGGAAAGAGATTTGGATTTAGTTTTACTACCCACAAAAGAAGAAATTCCAAAAATAAATGGTCAGCAAAAATACTTGGAAGAAGTATTTATCAATTTGATAAATAATGCTGTAAAATATACGCCATCTGGAAAACTAACAAGCGACATAAGAATAGCTAGAAAAGGAAAAGGACGGGCAAAAATTGTAGTGAGTATAGAAAACGAAAAAAATAGTAAGAGTGTTTTAATAAAAGTAAAGGATAACGGCATAGGAATACCGCCAGAAGCTGCTCCTAATTTATTTAAAAGGTTTTCAAGGGCTGACAATGCTGTTAGTATGTATACCGATGGCACGGGATTGGGGTTATATATTATTAAAGAAATCGTAGAAGGGCACGGAGGAAAGGTTTGGTTTGAAAGTGAATTAAACAAAGGGACAACATTTTTTGTTAGCCTACCAATAAATGCAAAAGGGGCTGATATTAAAAAAAGAATTTTGAATAAGAGCTAAAGATAAAATATGAAAGTATTATTTATAGAAGACGATCCAATTCAAATAATGATTTTGGGAACAAAAATGAAGATGGAAGGAATATCCTATATTTCAGCAGCTAATGGAAACGATGCTATAAAATTGGCAATGGCAGAAAAGCCAAATATTATTCTTTCAGACATTCTTTTGGGCGGAGAAAATGGATTAGATATTATTGAAAAGATAAAGAAAGACAAAAAAATAAAAGACATTCCAATTATTATTTTTACAAACTATGCTGATAGAAAAGCAATGGAAAGAGCTGAAGAAATGGGTGTCTTAGAATACATTATTAAATCTGGGGTTACGCCGAAAAAAATGGTAGAAAAAATTAAGGGGTATATTGAAAAAGCTTAAATAAATGAAATCGGATTTAGATCCGATTTTGTCATTTTAAGAAGAATCAATATATGTTGACAATAATAGCAAATATGTTATTATATAGATAGACCTTTGGAAGGAGAGTGTGAAAAATGTTGGTGTTTTTAGTGCCAATCCTGTACGCATTCGCGAACTTGGCAGACAAGTTTCTCGTTGACGGAGACGATGACGATGCGGATCCAGGAGCACTTCTTGCGCTCTCTGGATTATTTTCCGGGCTGTTTGCTATATTGTTCGCCTTGTTCATATTTTTAACTGGGCGATCATTTGGCGATGTGATGAGCATAGTAATGCTCATTGGAATTGGAGGCTTGTATTATGCTGCGATGTGGATTTACCTTGATATGCTCAAGGTAGATGATTCGTCTAGTGTAACAGCTTGGTTCCAGGTGATCCCAATGTTTGGTGCTATCGGAGCATTCTTTATATTAAAAGAAATGCCAACATGGTATCAGATTATTGCAATTATCTTTCTTGTTATTGGAGGCTTTATGCTTTCATACCGAGACGGAGAACTGAATAAAACCATCATCTTTTGGATGATAGTTTCAGCGGCATTAGTTGCTTCCTACGATGTCCTATTCGCTGATTATGGACGGGACATTGACGAATTCAGCGCGATCATGTACATGCTGATTGGCAAGATGATCGCCGGATTTATTTTTTTGGCAATTGATAAAAAGGCACAGAGAGGCTTCTGGATTGGGTTAACCACTAAGATTAAAGCCCAATTCGTCTCTGAATCAGTAAATTGCTTAGCCGACATAGCGATATACGCCTGTATGCTTTCAATGCCAGTCTTACTGGTTCAAGGAGTATCATCACTTCAACCAATGTTTGTATTGGTCGGAGCTATGATATTCGGAAAATTCTTCCCAGAAATAGAGGAAGATACAGAGGGGGTTAATCTATACCGTAAGGTTGGAGGATTAATCCTTATGATTACCGGAGGTATATTTTTAGTATAGCCATATTTAAATTAAATATGGCTCTTTTTATATAAAAATAATTTTAAATTTTAATTAAAAACTAGACCCAAAAGGTCTAGTCTTTTTTATTTGCATTTAGGGTCGGAGCATTTTTTCTTTTTTCCTTTTTCTACCATCAGCGCTCCGCACTTTGGACATTTTTCATTAATCGGCTTGTCCCAGAGAGCAAAGTCGCAGTCTGGCCAATTAGGACAGCCATAAAATATCTTTCCTTTTTTAGTGTGCTTTTGAACGATTTCGGCTTGTCCGCACTTGGGACAAGTAATATTTGTTTTTTGTGCAGGACTTTTTTCAACCGATTCAATATGTTTACAGTCAGGATATCCAGGACAGGCCAAGAATTTTCCAAACCTGCCCATCTTTGTAATTAAGTTTTTACCGCATTTCGGACACACCTTGTCAGATACTTCATCGGGTATTTCAGCGCGCTTAACTTCGTCATATTTTTTAGCCAAGTTTTCAGCAAAAGGATTATAAAAACCATGGAGCGTATCAATCCAATCTTTTTTTCCTCTAGCGATTTGATCCAAGTCTTTTTCCATTTTTGCAGTGAATTTTATATCCACAATATTTGGAAAATGTTCCATCAATAAATCCGTTACAGCAAAACCAATATCAGTCGGGAAAAATCTTTTATCTTCATTTTTGTTGGTATAATTTCTTTCTTGAATAGTGGAAATAATTGCAGCATAGGTAGCAGGACGTCCGATTTCATTTTCTTCCATTTCTTTAATCAGCGATGCTTCGTTGTATCTAGCTGGTGGCTGAGTAAAGTGCTGTTCAGTATTTATTTTTATTAAATCAGGAGTATCGCCCTCTTTAAGGTCTGGCATATCTCTTTCGGTTGATTTTATTGGATATACTTTCAAAAATCCGTCAAATTTCATATGCAAACCGCTTGCTTGAAGTGTGTATTCGTTATCGGTTTCAATTATCGCTTTGGTTGAAGCAAAAATCGCATCTTTCATTTGACAGGCAACAAATCTATTCCAGATTAATTTGTAAAGTTTTTTTTGCTTTTCATCTCCAACAAATTTGTCGGGTGTTAGTTCCACATTAGTTGGCCTAATGGCCTCGTGAGCCTCTTGAGCCCTGCCTTTTGTTTTGAACCTTCGTGGAGCGGCAGAATATTCATTACCAAAAGTTGATTCTATATATGCTTTTGCACCTGCCAGTGATTGTTCGGATAGATTTAATGAATCTGTTCTATGGTAGGTAATTGTACCTTTTTCATATAATCCTTGAGCAACCGACATTGTAAATTTTGATGGATAGCCAAGTTTTTTTGATGCTTCTTGCTGTAGTGTTGATGTTGTAAATGGGGGTAAGGCATGACGGATGAGGTCTTTATTTTCAATTTTGGATACAGTATATTTTGCCTGTTCTAGTTCTACTTTTATTTTTTCAGCTATTTCACTCGTTTTTATCTCTAGCTTTTCAATAGCCTTATCTTTGTATTTTGTTAAATCAGCAACAAAGTTTTCTTCTTTTTGTTTTAGGTCGGCCGAAACACTCCAGTATTCCTCGGGAATAAATTTCTGAATCTCACGCTCACGATCAACTATTAGACGTACAGCAATAGACTGGACTCTTCCCGCCGATAATTTTTTAGCGACTTTTTTCCATAGGAAGGGGGACAGCTTATAACCAACGATTCTATCCAAAACACGTCTAGCCTGCTGAGCATTAACCAGATTCAAATCCAATGCTGATGGATGTTTTAGCGAATTATCAATCGCTTCTTTGGTGATTTCGTGAAAAGTTATTCTCTTGTAGGGGCGTCCTTCAAGTTTTAGTGCTTCTATTAAGTGCCAAGAGATAGCTTCTCCTTCGCGGTCAGGGTCGGTAGCAAGAAAAATAGTGTCAGATTTTTCTACTTCTTTTTTAAGAGCTGTAACATTTTTCTTAGCCTTCATTGGAACAATGTATTTGACTTTGAAATCATTGTCAGGATCAACACCTAATTCGCTTTTTGGCAAATCTCTAATATGTCCATAGGAAGACATTACGGTATATTCCTTACCTAAGAATTTTTTGATTGTTACTGCTTTTGTCGGACTTTCTACTATAATCAATTTCATAATTTTACTATTTGATTAAATAATTTCTCTCCTTGATATCAACAATTTTATTTTTTATTTCTAGAACTGTTATTGTCGCAATAGTCTCGGCTGAAGTTAGTCCCGATAATTTAATTAAGTTTTCTATTCCAAGCGGTACTTCTGATCCCGAGAGAAGCCCAAGAATAATATTTTCATTGCTATTGTCTCCAATCGTTTTTACCTTTTTATCACTTTTATAGACTAGGGGCAAATTATTCTCTTTGAATTTCTTGAATATATCATTGGCACTAGTTGTTAAGATTGCCCCATCTTTAATTAATTCTAGGCATCCTTTTGAACCTTGAGCATAAATAGAATTTGGAATTGCAAAAACACATTTATTTTGTTCTTTGGCATAATCTGCAGTAATCAAAGAACCAGATTTTATTTTTGCTTCAATTACTAGCACCCCAAAAGACAAGCCAGAAATTATTCTATTACGTTCAGGAAAGCTATACTTGGTCGGCTTAGCTCCGATTGGATATTCAGAAATTATTAATCCGTCGTTTTCAACTATTTTTTTGGCTAGCCTCCAATTTTCTTTTGGATAAAAGCTAGAATAATCAATGCCAGACCCCAAAACAGCAATAGTCCTTTTATTTTTATTTACTGCACATGTGTGAGCAATGCCATCGATGCCTCTTGCTAGCCCAGAAACGATTACGATATTTGAACTGGCAATTTCATTTCCTATCTCGCTGCAGATTTGCTTGCCATAGGCACTGGGAATCCTTGAGCCGACAATCGCTAAGCAATTTTCTTCTTTAGGTAGCCTTCCCACATAATAAAGTAATTGAGGAGGTTTTTTGATACTCCTCAAAATTTCAGGATAGTCCTTATCTTTTATGGAAACAGTTTTTACATCAAAATCCATTTTCAATAATGTCTTTGATATGCTTGCTAGCCTCGCTTATTACATTTTCTAATATATCTTCTTCACTTTCAGTAAAATTTTTCAGAACCACACCCTCTAATCCACTTTCGCTAACAGGTATTTTATACTCAGGATCATCAGAATCAATTCCGATTCTAATGCGTGTAAAATCCTTTGTTCCAAGTTCATCAATTATAGATTGGACACCCTTGTGCCCAGCCGAGCTTTTTCCTTTTTGTATTTTTATTTGACCAATAGAGACATCAGCATCATCGCCAACAACAATTAAGTGATTAGCAGGGTCAAGTTTGTAAAAATCCAGAAGCGGACGGACAGACTTGCCCGACAAATTCATAAAAGTTTGAGGCTTTATTACAATCGCATCCTTACCATCAATAAAGCCTTCCGAGAGTAGGGCATCATACTTTTTAAAAAGTTTGAATTGAGAGAATCCATTTTGATAGACAAAAAAATCAACTATTCTAAAGCCGATATTATGTCTAGTGTATTCGTATTCTTTTCCTGGGTTTCCGAGCCCTACAATAATAAACATATAAATTATTATAAGAGATTCTGTTATTTAATAACAGTCTTGACGGAATATTATAATGTTGTATATTTAAAAGGACAAAAATGGGATTACTTGATGAGTTATTATCGCTAAAGAAAAAACAGCTTTCAGAAAAGAGATCTGTTGTATCTTCCAGAAAACTAAAACTCAAGAAATTACGGCAATCAGGCTCGTTCTTGATGGCGAAGCAGTTCCAAAAGAGAAAAAGAGGAAAAAATTCCTCGCAATCTAAAAAACGTAGAAGCAATCACAATGTGGTTTCGTAAAGCTTCTTTTTTATTTTTAAAACCATGTTTTTAGTTATGTTCTCTGTATAGGAGGGGTGATAATAGGCTTGACAAAATAATATCATAGACAGAAGGAGTGAGTTAGCGTGAAAGAAGATGTTCGTTTAGTAATCTTTGCCATCCAAGGATGGACGGAGGCGGGGGCATGGAAAAACTCGTTACTTGGGAGATTGTTTGAAACAATTTCGGGGGTAAGAGTAGTAATCCCCGACTACATGGACGGGACAGGAAAATTTGCCAAGTTCAAATCGCACCTGCGGATTGAACAATATGCAGCCAGAGTAAGGGCTGTGTATGAGCAAACGGAAAAGACCTACCCAGATGTTCCCATCTTAGTAGTTGGGCACTCTCTTGGAGGTCTCATTGCAAGATATCTTTGTAATGAGGGATCGTTCCTGTCAAAGGACATGGTTCTTGCGGGAACCCCGAACAAGGGAATCGGTGGAGAGCTTGGGAGATTCTTGCCAATTGTAAAAATTTTGGCAAGCAGGCACGTCTGCAACGTGCCAGTCCTCTATCAACTACTTGCGGGAAGTAAATTCCTGCAAGTATTGAACAGGAAAGGCATTCCAAGAGATGCTCATTATATCCGAGGCCTGCTAGACATCACAGTGTCAGCAGGCTCAGCAGATCCTCTCAATATTGGAACGGTGATTGAATGCAATCACCACATGTTTCCTAGAAGAGAGGAAGAGATGGACAAGGTAAAGAAAAGTGCAATTCCCGTAATTATGGGGATTGTAGAAGAAAGACTCAAAGAATAAAAGCCATGAGTCTATAAAAAATAAAGGCTTCTTTTTTTATTTCCAAACCAGGGAATAGATTGCTTCTCCGCTAAGTGACGGATTGAAATGATAAAAAGAGGAAAGAGACATTTTACTGTGTCCGTCGTAGCTTTAGCGAAGACGGATAGATTCCAGATGGTTACTCCCTCCGTAGGCGGGTAAACTGGAATAACAAGCAGGAGGTGAAAACGGCAAAAGCCTTTTTGCTTTCATCTTCTGAATTTGATATAATAAACCAAAATAAGTTTAGATTCCCATCTTCGCGGGAATGACAAATACATGGAAATATTGAGTTTTGAAGAAACAAAAAAATTATTACTAAAATATAAAATTCCGCATTGTGAAACGGAGATTTTTAATTTTGAAGACAAGGCCTTGGCTTTTGCCAAAAAGATTGGATTTCCAGTTGTTCTAAAAATTCATTCTAGAACAATTTTTCATAAGTCAGAAATTGGAGGAGTAAAAGCTAATATCAAAGATGAAAAAGAATTCACTGAGGCTTGGAATCAAATAAATGAAAATACAAAAGGAAGGAATATAGAAGGGATATTGGTTCAAGAAATGCTTAGTGGGAAAGAAATTGCTATGGGAATGAAAAGAGACAATCAGTTTGGACCAGTTCTGATGTTTGGACTGGGCGGAATATTTATTGAAGTACTAAAAGATGTTTCTTTCCGTATTGCCCCAGTGGACAAAGTAGAAGCATTAAAGATGATTAAAGAGATTAAGGGATATAAAATACTTGAAGGGTATAGAACAGGGGATGATGTAAATATTCCCAAAATAGCAGATATTTTGGTTGGACTTTCCAAAATGTCCATGAAGGAAGACCATATCATTGGAATGGATTTTAATCCAGTAATAGTAAATAAAGAATCTGCAAAATTAGCTGACTTTAGAATAATAATTTAGTTTTTATGGTAACAATAAAAGCACTAGATAAAATATTTAATCCAAGTTCGGTGGCAATAGTTGGTGCTAGCGACGAAAAAGGCACAGTTGGCTTTGGCTTGGCTAGCAACTTACTCAAAGGAGCAAAAAAGAGAAATATTTATCTCGTAAATCCATTTGATAAAGAGGTTTTTGAAAGACAGACCTACGGAAGCATTACCGAAATAAAAGGAAAGCTAGACTTAGTAGTTATTGCCGTTCCAGCAAAAATCGTACTTCAAATCGTCAAAGATTGTATAAATAAAAAGGTTGGAGGAGTGATAATTGTTTCAGCTGGATTTGGTGAACTAGGTGAAGAGGGAAAGAAAAAAGAAGAAGAAATTTCTCAATTGTTGCAAGACGCAAAAATACCATTAATTGGACCGAATTGCTTGGGAGTTTTAAATTCACAAATAGATTTTAATGCTTCATTCGCACCCATCTCTCCAATAAAAGGAAATATTGCTTTCTTATCACAGTCGGGAGCATTGCTAAACTCGCTAATGGATGCAATGAATGCCCAAGATTTGGGCTTCTCAAAGCTTGTTTCCTATGGAAATGAGGCTGATATAGACTTGTCTGATTTTCTTTTGTATTTGAGTGAAGATAAGGATACAAAAGTGATCTGTCTTTACGTTGAGGGAATAAAAGACGGCCATAAGTTTATGGAAATAGCCAGTGAGGTGTCCAAGAAAAAACCTATCATTGCTATTAAGTCGGGAAGGAGTAGTGCTGGACAAAAAGCTGCTGCAACTCATACTGGAAGTATTGCTGGAGATTATCAAGTTTATGAAACTGCTTTTAAGCAGTCGGGAGTTATTTTGGTAGAAACATTAGAAGAAATGTTTGACTCGGCAAAGGCATTGTTGATGCAGCCACGATGCGCAAATGGAATTGGTATTGTGACTAACGGTGGAGGAGCAGGAGTTTTGGCTGTTGATTATTGTGATATGGAAAAGATTATTTTGCCCGAGATAGACGAAAGCGATGTTAAACGAATTGATAAGAAAGGAATACTAAATGCCGTACCAATAAAAAGAAATCCTTTAGACTTAATCGGGGATGCCTTGCCAGACCGATATAGCGTTGGAATCAATGCTTTTTTGGCACAAGAAAAAATTCATGGATTGATAGTGATAGAAACAACCCAGATAATGACCGAACCGCTTCAAAATGCAAAGATAATCATTGAAATGAAAAAACTGTACCCTAAAAAGCCCATAGTTTGCTGTTTTTTGGGAGGGGAATTGGTGCTAGAAGCAACTAAGCTTTTAGAAAAAAATCATATCCCAAATTATTCCGACTTAAGAAGAGCAGTAAAGTCTATAAAAAACCTAATTAAAAATAATCATGAATAATAAAGAATCGGGAAACATTGTTGCCCTAATTTTAGATGTTATTTTTATAATTTTTTTACTTATAGTTACTCTTGTTACTCTTTTTGGCCACTAATAATCTAAATTAATATTAAAATGTTTGACGTTATTACTTTTGGTTCTGCTGCTTGGGATATCGCTCTGAATCTTCCTAAGGCAAAAATAAAAAAGGAAACTAATCTTATTGTTGATAAGGGTATATTTTTTAACCTCGGTTCAAAAATAGATATTGCTAATATAAATACCAATTTCGGAGGAGGAGGAATAAATACTGCTACAACTTTTACCCTGCAAGGTCTAAAAACTGCCTATTGCGGAGCAGTTGGCAGCGATATTGGCGGACGTGAAATTTTGAACTATCTTAAAGAGCGAAAAATAAATTCATCTTTGGTAAAAGTTGCTCAAGAGAAAAAAACAAACACCTCAGTAATTTTGATTCCATCAAACCAAGATCGGACTATTTTGGTATATCGTGGAGCATCGGATTGTTTGCAAGAAAAAGACTTGGATTGGAAAAAACTAAATTCAAAATGGTTCTTCTTAGCACCCTTGTCAGGAAAATTAAGCCTCGTTACTAGAGATATTTTAAATTATGCTAAAAGTAAAAATATTAAAAGTGCAGTAAATTTGGGAGCAGTACAATTAGCTTTTTCTAAACCAAAGTTAATGGACATTTTAGACAAGACCGATGTTTTATTACTGAACTTGGAGGAAGCTTCTATTTTGACTAAAACAAACTTTAACGATGAGGATAAAATTATCAAAACAATTTATAAAATGTACAAGGGGATAGCCGTAATCACCAAGGGGGAATACGGTGTCTCGGTAATCTGTGGCGATAAGCTTTATAAGGCGACTGGACAACGAATAAAACCAGTAGACACTACTGGGGCTGGCGATGCATTTGCTTCGGCTTTTATCTCAGCCTTGATTAGAGACGAACACGATATTGAGTACGCCATCAAGTTGGGTATTACTAATGCCAAACATTGCTTATCGGAAACGGGGTCAACTAATGGTTTGCTCACAAAAAAAGAAAACAATCTAGTGAAAAAGGAGAAAATAGAAATAGAAATCTTTGATTTATAGTTTTTATGCATAAACCCAGCAAACAATCTTTTACTTTAATTGAGTTGCTTGTAGTAATTGCTATTGTCGGTATTTTGGCTGGTATAATTATTGTGTCTATGGCAGGAGCTACCGATAGCGCCAGAATTGCTAAAGCCAAAGTATTTGCTAACTCGGTGCGCGACGCTATGGGGCAAAACATTGTCTCGGAATATAAATTTGACGATTCAAGTAGTGCTGGGCTTGATTCGTGGGGAGGGCACAATGGGACGGCAAATAATTCTCCAACAATATCAAACAGCGATTGTGCTTTAGGCTCTTGCCTAGTTCTTAATGGAACAAATCAAAATATTAGCATTCCAGACAATTCTGATTTTAATTTTGGGAGCCAGATGTCCGTTCTGGCATGGGTTAAGGGATCTCCAGCACAATCAGAAAAGGGGATTGTTTCTCAGTTTTCCTCTACTAGTAGATCTTGGCTTCTTGCAACTCATTGGTATAGCGGAACTCCTGATGGAAAATTTGAGGTCTATATATCAGACGATGGAACAAATGCCACAGGACATTATAAGGGTTCGTCTTCCAATGGTATCGTGTTTGATAATAAATGGCACTTGATCGGTTTTTCATTTGATAGCGGTAAATTTTATATTTATAGAGATGGAGATATTGATAAGTATTCCCTTAGCATCGGAATTTCTTCAATATACGATTCGTCCAATGCATTAGAAATCGGATCATGGGAAGGTGCATTTTTTACTGGTTCAATAGATGACGTCCGTATTTATAACAAATTCATAACCGCAGAAGATGTTAGACAGATATATATGGCGGGGATCAAGGAATTATTAGCCAAAAAAGAAATTACACGAGACGATTTTGATTCAAGAATAAACAGATTAATAAATAACAGCATCTGCTTGCAAAAAAGCACAAAATAGGTTATTCTTTTTTTATATATTAAGAAAAATTTTAATTTTCCGATATTCCTTCGCTAACTGGCGGATTGGAAATACCGTAATTTTGACAATAATTAGCTAAGTAAAATAGTATGATTTCATTGAAAGCCAATAAAAGGGCTGACAGATGCAGCAGTATAGAAACATTTCCTGCGGTTTTGTATGGTCCAAGTATAGAAAATATTAACCTAGAGGTTAACAGTAAAGAATTTGAAAAAGTATTTAAATCTGCTGGGGAATCTTTGATTGAACTTGAAATAGACGGAAAGAAATATTCTGTTATGGTTTATGATACCCAACATGACCCTATGACCATGGAAATAATCCATGCCGATTTTTATCAACCAGATCTAAAACACGAAGTTGAAACAGAAATTCCTTTGGAATTAGTTGGTATTGCTCCTGCCATCAGTCTTGGTGGAACACTTATCACAAGCTTGCATGAATTAACAGTAAAGGCCTTACCAAAAGATTTACCTGTAAAAATTGAAGTAGATGTTTCTGGCTTGGAAGCTTTTGGAAGTCATATTATGGTTAAAGACTTAAAACTTCCTAAGGGTGTAACTGCAATAAGTCATAGCGATGAAGTAATAGTCCAGATTATGACTCCTGCAAATGTTGATATTGAATTGGAAGCTCCAGCAACTGCTCCTGCAGCTGAAGCAGCTCCTGTTGCCGAAAAGAAAGAAGGAGAATAAATTCAAAAATTAGAAAAGAAGTGCAAAACTATGCACTTCTTTTTTTAATCCAACTGTTGTATAATTAGCATATTGAATAATTATAATTATATTTACAGAGGAATGAATTTTTTAAAAAAGAATACATGTTTTCTGATTTTGACACTTCTGATAATTCCCATATTTCCTGTTTTTGCTGCTTATGATATGGCCGCTATGTGTGATTCTGGCAAATGGGAAACAGAATGTACTAAAATATCAAAAGACGAATGCGAAAAACTTTGTAATGATTGCTTGTCCTACTTAAACGAAAAAGGGAAGAAGGTGCAAGCAGAAATCAACACTACTGGATCAAAAAAGAAAACCTTGCAGAATCAAGTTAATTCGCTGAATACAAAAATTAGAAATCTTGAGAATCAAATATCTCAATCTAAAATTGCAATAAAAGTTTTTGGAGATCAGATTGAAGACACTTCAAAGTCTATTGACGAGACTACAGTCAGCATCAGCGGGCAGCAGAAAAAGATATCGGATATATTGCGTGCTGCAAAAGAAGAAGATGAAAAATCATTTTTTGAAATTTTAGTAAGTAGTAATACTCTAGCTGATTTTTTTGATAATCTTCTTTATTTGGAAACCTTGGGGCAGAAGAATAAAGATGTCCTAGAAAATCTTGAAGGTCTTAATAATACTTTAGTTGAAAAAAAATCTACACTAGAAGAGCAGACAGATCAGCTTAAAAACTTGGTTATAATTCAAGGAGAGCAGAAAGCAGAAACAGATCAAACAAAAAAAGAAAGACAAGAATATTTAAATCTTACCGAAAAAGAATATCAAGCCAAGCTTGCTGAAAAGAAGGATCTAGATGCAAAAGCAGCAAAAATTAGCAGTGCGTTGTTTGAACTTGCCGATACAGAAGGTGGGGGTATAGCATTTGGTGAAGCAGCGAAACTTGCTAAATATGCCGAAGGCGCAACAGGAGTAAAGGCAGCACTAATTCTTGCTATCATCCACCAAGAATCATATAGAAATGGTTTGTATGGAGGAAATGTGGGACAATGTTATGTGACAGATTTTGATACTGGAAACGGAACAAGTCTTTCTGGCGCCTATAAGCCAAGGGTAATGAATCCAACTAGAGACGTTCCAGTTTTCTTGGATGTTGTTAAGGCGCTTGGAAAAGATCCAAAAAGAACTCCTGTTTCTTGCTGGATACCAATGTATACAAAAGGCACCCCATATGGATGGGGTGGGGCTATGGGGCCGGCACAATTTATTGCTGCCACCTGGAAGTCAGTTAGAGCCGATGTAGAGTCTATTCTTGGTAAAGCAGCTAATCCATGGGCAATCAAAGATGCATTCTTAGCATCGGCAGTCTTGCTTAAGAAAAATGGAGGTATTGCCGATCCATACACTGCTGCTTGTAGATATTATGCTGGTCAATGTAATGTAGCGGGAAAAGGATATGCCAATAGTGTTACAACAAGAATGAAGCAATATCAGCAAGATTTGGACATCTTAGTTGAAGCAGGCATTTTAAAATAAAAGAAAATTAAAAAAGCCTAGTTTATAAAACTAGGCTTTTATTTGTCATTCCCGAGAAATCGGGAATCTAATAAAATGTCTCTTTTTGTAGGGCAAGCTTTAATGACTCTATTCTGATCAAAGAAAAAAAGAACCGAAGTTCTTAATATGGGTTAGCCGAGAATTGAACTCGGGATCTCGATCCTTTAGAGTGGCGTGTTCTACCTACTGAACTACTAACCCAAGCGTGCTGAACTGGAGTCGAACCAGTGCTCTCGCAATTGTCAATCGCGTGCTTTATCATAACTAAGCCATCAGCACAATTAATTTGCTAAAGCTTTTATATTATATCCATTTGAAAAAGTCAAGAATTTTTGATGTTTAGATTTTATCTTCCCAGTTCAAGATTGGATATTCAAATTTTTAATTTAAAAACAGACTCCTATGAGTCTGTTTTATCTTATTGATTCAATTCTTCGGCAAGTTTATCAAACATTTTTTCTACCTTTCCATCTAAGATACTTTCAATATCATGGAAGTTTTTGTTTATTCTGTGATCAGTTATTCTGTCTTGAGGAAAATTATAAGTTCTGATTTTTTCTTCTCTTCCAGCTGTTCCGATTTGAGATCTTCTAGCTCCGCCTATTTCTGCCTCAAGTTTTTTCTGTTTTTCATTATATAATCTTGCAGCAAGTAGCCCCATGGCACTTTCTTTATTTTGTTCTAGTCCTCGCTCCGAGCTTGATTCGGCAACCATTCCAGTAGGGATATGCACGATTCTAATTGCAGTCATCCTTTTATTTACATTTTGTCCGCCTGCTCCACTAGCTTTGCAAGTTTCCATTCGGATATCTTGAGGTCTTATTTCAACAGCTTCTGTTTTTGACGGCTTAAACATAACGGCAACTGTTGCGGTTGATGTATGGACCCGGCCAGACTTCTCGGTTTTTGGAATTCGCTGCACTCTATGGACACCCGCTTCGTTTTTTAGTTTATCGTAAGCTCCTTCCCCAGTTATTTCAACAATTGCTTCTTTTATTCCTTCAATATCAGTTTTATTCATACTAAAAACCTCAACCTTCCAGCCTTGATTCATAGCATATCTAGAATACATTCTAAGCAGGTCGTTAGCGAATAGGGCAGCCTCTTCTCCGCCTACGCCAGCCCTTATTTCTATAATAATTGTACTTTTTTCTGCCATAGTTTTTTTATTGATATTTTTTATCAAAATAAACCTTTAAGAAAGAAAGCCCTTCTATTTTGTAGCGGGCTTTCTTGAGAACGATATTATGCTTTTTTCTTTGACAATCTTTCTTTAAATTTCTGTACTCGTCCAATCTGGTTAGATGGTCTTTCTTTTCCAGTATAGTATGGGTGGCATTTTGAACAGATTTCTATCTCCATTTTTTCAATAGTAGATCCAGTTTCAAAGGTAGCACCGCAAGCACATTTTACAGTAGCTTTGTCAAAATATTTCGGATGAATTTCTTTCTGCATATATTTGCTTTTATTTGTGTTTGTGATTTATAAGAAAAATAATAACAAAAAAAGGGGAATATTGCAAGGTCTCATCAATTTAACTATTTAAAATCAATTCACTAATTATTTTTTTTCGTTAAGTTTTTGACATATTTCTTTTCGTATGCTATATATTTGTTATACAAAACAGCAAAATTTTGTTTGAATTTTTGTTGATAAAAAATATAGATAAATTATGGAAGAAATAAAAAATAACACACATAACCTTTCTCTAGATGAGATGATTACTGCTGGACTTGCTTTTGGACATCAAAAATCAAAGCTTCATCCTAAGATGAAAAACTTTGTAACTAAGCCAAAAGATAAAGTTTATCTTATTGATCTTGAGCAGACAATAGAGAAATTCAATAAAGCCCTCGATTTTGTCAAACAAGCAAAAATGGAAGGAAAGTCAATCCTTTTTGTTGGAACAAAAATCGCTACTAAGGACTTAGTGCTTGAAACAGCAAAAAAATGTAAATCTTCTTACGTGACTGAAAGATGGATCGGAGGAACATTCACTAACTTCAAAGAAATCAGAAAAAGAATCGCACTTTTTAAGGAGATTGAATCAAAATTAGCCGATCCAGAAGTTGCTAAGAAGTACGTTAAGAAAGAAAGATTTAAGATGGCTAAAGATTTGGAAAGAATGGAAGTAAAGTTTGGTGGTATTAAAACCATGGAAGCTTTACCTGATATAGTTTTTATCGTAGATATGGATAAGGAATCAATGGCAGTAAAAGAAGCAAGAGAGACCGGAGTAAAGATCATTGCTATCGCAGACACAAATACTAATCCAATGTTTGCCGATTATCCAATTCCTGCCAATGATGATGCTTACAGTTCTGTTCAGTATATTTTGAAAAAGATTGAGGAAGTATTTGCCGCTTAATTGATAGGCAATTAAAAATTAATTTATATTTAAAATATGGCAGATCTAGAATTAGTAAAAAAACTTCGTGAAGAAACTGGAATTTCTTTAGGTGATTGCAAAAAAGCCTTGGATGAATCTGGTAACGACATGGAGAAAGCAAAAGAATATCTAAAAAAACGAGGACAAGCCGTAGCCCAGAAAAAAGGCGATAGAGAAGCTGGATGTGGAATAATTGATACTTATGTTCACTCTAATAAAAGAGTTGGTGTAATGCTAGAAATAGCCTGTGAGACCGACTTTGTTGCTAGGGGTGATGATTTTAACACCTTGGCTCATGAGATTTGTTTGCAGATTGCTTCAATGAGACCTCAATATGTAAAAGAAGAAGAGGTTCCAGAAGAAAAAATGGCCAAAGAGAGAGAAATATACGAAGCTCAAGCAAACGAATTAAACAAACCAAAAGAATTAATTGATGGAATTATTAAGGGAAAGTTAGAAAAATTTAAAAAAGAGATTTGTCTTTTGTCTCAGCCATGGGTAAAAGATAATACTAAAAATATCCAAGCCTTAATAAATGAATATATAGCCAAGACAGGCGAAAATATCATTGTAAGAAGGTTTGTAATGTATGAATTTTAATTTTGAAATATTTTCTTTAGTCGTTTGTGTAATTAGTTTTTTAAGCTTAACTTTTTTTGTTTATAAAAAGGTGCCTGTCTTATCTGGCTTACCAGAAAGAGAGGTCTTCCCTGTGAAAAAAATAAAAAAAGCAACAGAAGAAAAACTGAGGATTGCACTAAAACAAAGACTTCACATATTTGAGGGAGTCCTTCAGAAAGACCTTCACAAATTAAGGGTATTATTCTTGCGCGCAGACAATAGAGCGACTGATTGGATTGGAAAATTACGTGAAAGATCAGAGAAAAGAAAAATAGATATGGAAGATCATTGGAAAGACTTGAAAATTACGTTACCAATTAAAAAAAGCAAATAGTAGGCCTTAGTGGCCACTTCTGCCGGCATAGCTCAGTGGTAGAGCAACTGTTTTGTAAACAGTAGGTCGGGGGTTCAAATCCGTCTGCCGGCTCCAATTTAATAAAAACCAGACCCATTTATGGGTCTGTTTTTATTAACTGGCTCCGCCAGAAGACGGATTTGAAGCTTTTGTGCGACGGCACAAAAGCAGGCCCTAGGAAATTTTTAGCAAAAAATTTAATAGGGCAAATCCGTCTGCCCCTCAGCGTAGATAGATTAACGATGGTGATTAAATATGGAATTATATCAGACGGATTTGAAGGCAGAAGTGATTTTTTAATAAAAAAAGAATTTATTTTTCAATAAATTCTCAAATAGTAATTTTTTAAGGAATCTTCATTACCTTTTCCTTCACACACATCGTAGTAATATGGATTTCCTTTTGGGGGTATATATATATCATAGTAATACGTCCCAAGTGGCAATACTTGATATTTTGATTCTTTTTGGTTTGAAAAAACCGTGGAATTAAATCTTTTTTGGGGTGGAAAGTACATATTACAGAGTTCGCTTCTATACCTCTCATTAAAGCTGTATAAAATATACTCAATCTTGTTATCTCTAACAATTTTTAATATAATACTTGCCCGTGATTCGCACTCATCAAGCTCGTTTATTGCTTTTATGCCATGGCAATAGAAAGATAATCCACAATTATTAGCATTGCCTTTACCCTCTATGATTAGAGTAGGTTCATAATACTCACCAAAAAGGTAGAATCTTGCTTCTTTAGAACAGAAATCATATGCAAATCCTATGAATTCTTTTGGTTTAAACTCTGATCCTGACAATATACTGCCGAATCTTTTTACACAAATGTTTCCATTCTTTTCCCTCCATATTTCATAAAAACATTTTTGACCTGACTCCAATTCCTGTTCAATAATAAACGGAGGCCTCACCGTTTTTGCTTGGTATAAATCTCTCATAATCATAACCCTTTAAGGTTCTGATATTTTTATATATCAATAGTTAGTAAAAAACAAGTAACGACTATATTTTTTGCTTTCAAAATAATTTTTTGGTATAATTTATTCAATGCACAATTATTCTCAAAAAAGTTTTACTCTAATCGAACTTTTAGTTGTTATCGCTATCGTCGGTATTTTGGCTGGCGTAATTATTGTGTCTATGGCTAGCGCAACTGATAATGCACGGATTGCAAAGGCAAAAGTATTTTCCAATTCAATGAGAGACTCAATGGGAAATAATATTTTTGCAGAATGGAAATTTGACGGTACTGGGGTGTCGAATGGGTTTCCAGCAAATGAAAATTACGTTAAAGATACCTGGGGAATAAGCAATTCAACAATTGTTGGAAGCCCAACTGTTTTAAGTGGCGCGAGTTGTGTTTTTGATAGCTGTCTTAGCTTTGACGGTATAGATGATTATATTGCAAGTAGCTCTAGTCCTTCAGGAGTTATGTCTGTAAGTTTATGGCTTAAGGCTGCTAACTCTTCTACTCGTCAAATGCTTATTAGTCGATTAACTCAGGCAGGAGTTAATACTGGATTTTATATGGATATTAATGGAACTTCGGAATTGAATGGAAAAGTAAGGTTCACGACATACAGTACCGCTGGAAGCTATGGAGACAGCAAGAGTACCAATATCGTTGTCGATAATAAATGGCATCATATAGTTGCCGGATATGATGGGTCTCATAATTTTATGTACATAGATGGAATCAAACAATTAGATGGAGTAGGAGCGAGTCCTGGAGTAGCCGAAACTAATTTAAGAATTGGAGCTAATTGGAATGCAGCCATGCTTTACTCAGGATTAATGGATGATATCCGCATTTATAATTCTGCACTCTCTTCGATACAGATTAGAAGCATTTATGTTGCCGGATTAAAAGAATTAAAAAAACAAATTGCTAAAGATGATTATAACCAAAGATTAACGAAGTTAAATAATTTTTGCATAAAATAATAATTCTTTTTAATTTTCTAAAAATATGATAACCTTATAAAGGTTCTTTATGGATTTTAAAAATATTTCGGCGTTAATTTTTGATATTGACGACGTTGTTGCAATAACAGGAAAGCAACCTAGCGAGATTGAAAGACTTGTTAGTGAAGGAAAAATCAAAGCAAAAGGAAAGGGGATTGATATTCGTTTTACATATGATGATGTCTCGTCATATATAAAAGAGAGATATACTAATTATGTAAGCGAAAGAACGAGAGCAGAAGGAGTCTTATTATCTTTATTTAGAAAAAAAAGAGGACAGTGATTCTTGGCTAAGCCAAGATTTTTTTTAAATCAAAACAGAAAATTTGACTTTATATCGGCATTTTGATATAAGTATATTATTGTTGAAATTTAAATTTTAACAGTAATTTTTTTAAAATTTAATAAAGATTTTTTCTTAAAATTATTTGCTAAAAAGCCTATAAATAAATTATTTTTAAAGCTTGACAAATATTTTGAAGAAAGCTAAGATGTCTTTGTTAATTTGTGAAAGATCATTGAAATTTGAATAGAAAATAGTTAAGCATTATAGTATAAAAGTTTTGAACAACCGTAAGTATTAAGTTTTTTAGAGTTGTTCCGTCTTATATTTTTTTTGAGAGTTTGATCCTAGCTCAGGATGAACGCTGGCGACGTGGATAAGGCATGCAAGTCAAGCGGCCCGCAAGGGCAGCGGCGTAAGGGTTAGTAACGCGTAGATATCAACCCTCT
>Ga0172381_10001831_pt1 | contig 24354 bp, 24 predicted proteins | sample Leawel6488metaG_FD_119754 | JGI IMG/M metagenome (GOLD analysis project Ga0172381, IMG submission 119754) | Leachate microbial communities from a municipal landfill in Southern Ontario, Canada - Leachate well 64-88 metaG | ecosystem: Engineered > Solid waste > Landfill > Unclassified | place... | reverse complement strand
CTCATTATGGCGAATTAGTATCTCATTATGGGGTAGTTAGTCCGGACGGGGCTCCGGAGGCCGGGAATCTACGACGGAGAATCGAGGTAAAGGGGAGGGGTACCTTACAGCTCTCCACACCCGGGGTGGACTGGTCTCCTGCATACCCCTCATCCCCACATCAGCCAGGTTTCAACCCCTTCACCATCCCACCGTCGTAGTCCCCTCCATCAGTGACCTGCCCTTCCGCCAGAACGATCGCTCTCTCAAATCAGCCCCCTTTTGCCAAACTACGCCCATTTCCGGCTTTTTCAAAACGGTCGATCGTTCCGGAGCACCCCGCCCCGGGCGAATTCGCGAAAAAACCAGACTTTAGGGTCCGGGAAGCAGGGTCAATTCAGGGTTTTCACGTCGGACCAGGAAATTTCGCTATTGGAACCCTTTTACATTGAAAAACGGATCCCGGGACAGGGTGGCGGACGGGTGCGGGGCCGGTTGGGATCATGGGCCGATTTTCAACGCCAGCCCGTTCTCACCGCTCTTTTTTCCGGCACAGCCAGAGAACAAAGGGAAACCCCGTGGCTTTTCTCCCGATTCCCAAATTGAATAATGCCAGCCGGAAGGCTCTCTTCAGGGAATGAGGTTTGGTGGCGGCAAGGATCATCTCCCGCGTTACCGGCTCTGATGGCGGGACGAATGCCGTATGCATAGTATCCATTGAGATTTTTATCGGTCAATTACTTTTCTGCGAATCTCTCCGCATGGAGTCGCTCGCCCCCTCATCCAAATTCCGCTGGGCCAATTCCCGGTAATCGTCCCGCCGCATGAACCTTCATGGAGGCGGCAGCCATCGCAGGTATCAAATCTTTCCGGAAAATTCGCCATAACGATACTTCCCCCACATACGGCCCGGTTCATGTTCGGACACTGCCCTCTCCCGGGATGGTGCATCCCATGATCATCTCACCTGCATATCTCTTCGCAAAGCCATCCCTATCCGACGATATGTGGAAAAAAAACCGTGATAATTTTCCAAGAAACCTGCCTTTATAAGAGTACGGGTGAATGGTGAATTGTGCAGACAAAATTGCCCTGCAACCCTGGATGAACTTGTAAAACGGAGTGAAACAATCATGTGCCAAAAACTCGGAGAATCGGTAACCGCGCCTCTCACCACTGCAGTGTCGGGCGTCGGAATGTCATCGGCCGGAGTTGTGACAAACGCGTTTTGCGACAGGACCGACTGTCCCTCCTACGGGAAATGGTGGTGCCCCTTCACGGGATGGTAAATCACTGCTCTTTTTTTGGGACTTCATGTTTTCCCTTGCCCCCCGGGTTCAATGTGTGCCTGAGAACACTGCCCTCTCTGGCGCAATCATCCCCCGGCCGCCCCCTCCTCACTACGCTCGGGCTCGCTCGCCCCCCTCATCAGAATCCCCGCCGGGCAAACTACCGAAAAGTGAGCCGCCGCGAGAGTGTTCACAAGGGAGCGGCGGCAGCCATCGCGCTTCAGGTTTTTTCTGGAAATTTCGTGTAAGATTTTTTCCGGAAGAATGTTCACGGCCCGGAAGATTTTCGGCAACCGGTCCCATCACAACGGGCTGTGGTATTTTCGAATCGTGTCAGGCTCATATCCCGTTCAGGAGGCGTAACGATCTGAACCTCCGAACCCTGCCCGGGCAAGGATCCCCCGTCGGAGAACCGGATTCTTGTCCCCTGAACCCCCCGGGGGAAATTCTGGTACAATAAAGCCCGCAAAAGGCCCGGTTGTACCTCGTTTCCCTCAACACCCAAATTTCAAAGGTCATTATTCGCAAAAACACGGGAATTGGGCCGGAATAATTGACCATCCTTCGAAGGGAACGGGGAGGTGGTATTTAGCAATGGTATAATGGCCGAAGGAGGGGGAAAATGGAGGTGGGAGGGGGTTGGTGGGAGACCGCCCCGCTATCCATTTTAAAATCATTAGCAACCGGTCCGGACTTTTTAAGATCCGGACATTCCCCCGGGTTCTGGGGAACATCCGTTCAGGTACGATGAGGTTCCTGGTGGAGCGGAGGATTGTCGGCAAGTTCGGGAGTGTCCAGGAACCCTCTTGCAATAACTGAATTTTTTTTCATCCATCGCTGTTTTTCTCACCGGAGATTATCAAATATAGTTAATTCATTTGATTTCAGTGAAAAATAAATTTCATTCATCGCTGGAATTAAAAACATCCCCCCCATAGACTAAAACACTGATGGGAATGCCAACACCGGTTCTGCCAGGTTGCCGGCAGCCCGGCTTTCCGTATGCGGGTGTCAGGCTCAATACCTGCCGAAACCCTGACAGAACCGGAACATGTGCATCATCCATGGAGGGAACATAGTATGACCGTTTCAAAAAAAAGTATCGGGATTGGCGTAGATGCAAACCCTGAGAAGGTCATTGCCAGTGCCTGCAGTGTAAATATCCCCTACAATATTGTCTGTTATTGTCGACCGGGTACCGCCTCAGTTCCCCCGGGGAATTCCCGGGTGAACCTGGCGGAACGTGCGGACCCCGGCGCAGCACTCGTTGCTGACCTGATGGCAGGAACGATCCAGGCAGCAGTCCGGGGAGACCTCCGGGGAGAGGTAACCTTACGGATGCTTGAGGCCGCGGCAGGTGTTTCCCGGCTGGAGAGGGTCGCGCTCCTGGAGACTGCCGGCGGGAAAAAGTTCATGTTCGCCCCCGTCGGGGTTGCTGAAGGGTGGACGATTCCAGAGAAACTTGCATTAATCCGGAACGGCCGGGTGCTGGCCCGCAGGTTCGGCCTTCCGGAAAAGGTGGGCGTCGTCTCAGGGGGCAGCCTGATCGCCCCCGGCTGGCATCCTGCCTGTGACCGGAGCATGGCCGATGCCGAGTTTGTCGCAAAACTGGGCGATGCCGAACATTTCGGGCTCTATATCGAAGAAGCGATCAAATCCTGCGGGCTTATTATCGCCCCCGACGGGATAACAGGGAATTTTATCTTCCGGACGCTTGAATATCTTGGAGCGGGTTACGGGCACGGGGCCCCGGTTGTCAACATCGATAAAATCTTTATCGACACTTCCCATGCCCAGCAGAGTTATACCAATGCCCTCATGCTCGCAGCATCGTTGCTGGATGACGGAGGTTTTCCTCGTGCCGGCGTTGGGTGCGTCGTTAGTTGAAACCGGCCCGGCCGGATAGTTCTGCCCCTGATCGGCTCCAGCAGGATCTGGTAGTGCATGCCGACAACCCGGCAGAACCCTGCCAGAAGCGGTCAGTACGATCCAGTCTTTCTTTCGGCGCCACTGCCCCCATCTTTTGATCTGCCTTCAGTATCGTTGGCCTCCCCCACCCTGGCTTGCCGTGCCCCTCGCCACACCGCCCCGGTCACAGCCCCAGCGCCGGCAGCGATGCGGTGTTGCACAAGCCGCAGTGAGCCATCCGGGCAGTGGAGAAAGTCGGGCTCGTGGAATGCCTGACGCCGGATGAAAAGATGGACCGGTATTACAGGATTTCAGAGACCGACAAAAAGGTTCTTGCGATCATTGAGGGAAAAGGGGGGAATAATTTTTCCGGACTGCTGTAGCGCAATCTCCCCACCATTCCCTGCGTCAGCCCTCGCAATGAAATGAGGTCGAACACAAAATTACACCATTACGATTCTCCCCATTCCTCGCTAAAGTCACTCGACCGTCTGCCGAGGCCTCGCTGGGCAAGGTTCCGGTCTTCAACCTCGCCAACAATCCCGGTAAGTGCATAGAGCAAAATGTTGAGTCTGTTCAGAGACGAGACACGAGAATGATGAGGGTTATCAAACCCGAAGCAGGAGAAGAACGAAGTTCTTCGACCGAACGCGTCAGCGTTTTTCGAGTCTCGTCAGACCTTTTGCGCGTTGGGCCTCGTATCTATAATCGGGAAAAGAATTCTTGGATCTTTTGCCATCCCCCCCACCCATTTTCAGAAAACCCGGACGCTCCCTCCCGCACCGCACGTCCCGACGAGAAATCCGGATTCCGGCACTCAAAAATTCTGATCGCGAGGGGGGTCCGATCGTTTTAAAAAAACAGTTCCGGAATCCCCGGTTTATAACCACGCCCGGGCGTCCCCCAGGAGTGCTCTCTGCTGCCGTATGGCAGCCTGCATAGCCCCAGGGGAGTTGGCAACGAACTCGTGGACAACAAAATCGGGGCGGAGCATCGCAACGATCTTCCGGCACCCGGGATCCGAGAACGGGCGGTGCTCATCAATCTGCCGGTGATAGTCCGCATGGGCCAGGGCTCTCTTCCGGTAAGGCATCCCGGCAAGTGCCAGGGGAGGAGACGCTGCCTGCCGGTGGTTACCGGAAGTACTGCAATGAAGGTGGACCGCACGGATCCGCTGCCGTGTTTCCACCGGAAGCCGATCGATCACCCGGATCACGTCCTGAATTCCCTCGTGCTCACTCACCGACTGCAGTGCATTCATCAGGTGGCCGGTATCCAGAACGAAGATCCAGTTATCGAACGTGAGAAGGCCGGTAAAATATTCTGCATCGCCCGGGGCAAGGAAGGAAAGACCGCAAAACCAAAGGTTCTCGAAGGCAAGGGTGACCGGCGGTTCCCCGCCCGGATAACGGGAGGCGAGTGCATTGGCAAACGATGCTGCGGCAGCAAGGATCTCGCGCGAACTGTACCGGCCGGGCTGTGCCCCGGTCTCTCCCGGTTCGTAGTGGCTGGCATGGATAACGGCATAACCGGCCCGGAACGCTGCCGCCCGCCCGAGGTTCCGGCAGAATCTTTCCATGAGTTTCTCCGGTGTCGGTGCGCCATAGTGCGCGGCGATCAAGACAGGATCGCCGCCGGCAGGGATCGACTGCGGTTCCTGCCAGGGGCGGGTCCAGCCGGGCCATATCGGGAGGTGGACCGTTTTCACAAGACCGTCAGGCACCGGCACGCTCACGGGATCATTCCCGAGGACCAGCTCGATCCCGTCCAGTCCTTCTGCCCGGATAAATGACCCGACCATCTCCCAGCTCTGCCGGCGATGGTTCCGTCCGATACGGTCTTCCGGCACACTCAGCAGCTGTTGCATCCCGTTCTTCCCTCCTGTGATTCCTCGCACCCTGGTTCCTGTTGCATGGTAAGACCGGCGATTTTTTGCACCAGGCTCACCATTTTTTCTTTGCGGCCGGATTCCGCACTCGTATAAACCGGCAGATTGCCGGCCCCGTGTTTTCCCTGCACCCGGCCTGCCGGCGGTACAGCGCATTCCGTGGAACACGGGAGGATGTGCCCCCGGGACTATCAGGTCCCGGCACAGCAGGAAATCCGGCCGGGACCAGCAACAGCCGGATGGCCCTTTCGTCTCCTGGGAAACGCAAGCCCCATCAGTTCTTATAAATTCCCTAGTTATGATGTTCCTGATATCACAAATACAGGTGCGATCGTTCCACCCCTTTGTGTTCCGGGTCAACAGCGCCCCCAAGGATCAGGAGGGCTGTGCGGACGGTGAACCCCCCTTTTCGCTGCGGGCTGCCCTTCCAGCGGCATCGCGTTGGTTCCGCCCCGCGATCTTCACGCCACCTCGTCGGCGCCTCGCCGGTCAGATTACCGGTGTCGGGATTTTTTAGGCAATTGATCCGCCGCGGGGGAAAGGCCGGGCGGTTCTCCGCCACCCGGATCCGGTTAGCCTTCGGGGTCCCGGCCCGGTGACGGTAACATCAGATTTTTTTTCACTCATCGCCAGATATAAATTACATCCTAGGTAACACGGGTATATGATGCGCGAGGGTGAACTCCGTTGACCAAAACCGGACAGACTGACTATATCCAAAACCTGATTCGCTTTATGGTAACCCTTGCCGTACTTGCAACTATTGTGACACTGGTGTTGTATTTCTGGGCGATTGTACCGATCCAGAATATGGAGAAGCAGAATCCCCCGTCCAATAAAATTGGCGAGCAGTGTTCAAAAACCACTCAGGAGTGCATTCAAAAGCAGTATCTCTATTGTCAGTTCACGTATGGGTCTGACAACTGGAATGCATTCTGGTGTCGTGCCGCGGCCCCGGTGGGATGCTGGGGGTACAATTTTGACCATAGCTGCCACGGGTAGGCGTGAATTACCCAGGACCCCTGAATAAGAACCGTCTGCCCGGGGAAGATGCCGGATACCAATAAGAATGCATACCGGGAAAAAATAAAATAAAAAAAATTCCCGGGGTTCCTGCATCCTAAAAATCAAATAATAACCATTTTTTCGCCAGTATTATTATGACATTCCCTGCGTCAGGATAAGGAGAACTCTCTGGGGGAGGGGCAGTACCCGTCACCTTTTTTCCCCGCCTCATCTGGCTCCACCTTTGCGATCTTCATGCAGTGCCATCGGCCATGCAAATCTCCCGGGTCGTGCCCCATGCGATCACCGGCCCGGCCACAGCCCCGGCTCAGCGGTGCGGTGTCGTACGGGAGACTGCAACAAAATTTTCACTCATCGCCAGCATTATAAAAAATCAGAGAAGACTCAATGTATGAACGTATGCTGGTGCTGGTATCCGATCTGTAATTCCTGCTCGTGTTCCCCATTTTGCTCATCCTCAACCAACATAAAAAATGCCGGAATCTCTGAGGCTAAGGAAATACTGCCCGTAAACGACATAATCAATGCCTTCCGCCTGATGTAAATGGGGTTTGGCATGAAGTACTTCTGCTTTTTCTGGCAGAATTAGCATACACAAGGCATGCCTGCGGGCAGTTTTGCCGGGGCTCTTCTCTTTTTTTGGCAGAATTCGCACTCTCCAAGAATGTCTTCCGGCATACTTCACATTTTTTCTTTTCCGGCGTCCTCTCCATCATATATCAGGACGATGGGTTCTACCTGATTTCATAGAGGAAATGATCCCATGTCTTCAATCCCTGCAGTCCCGGACCCGCTGTATCGCGCTCTCCGTGATATCATTCGAAATGCCCGGACACAAGCCTGCCGGTCCGTCAACCATGCAATGGCCGAAGCATACTGGAATATCGAAGCTGATCGTTGAAGAAGAACAGGCCGGAAAAAACCGTGCCGGGTACGGGAGACTGCAACAAAATTTTCACTCATCGCCGTGTTTATCCATTTTTTTGCAGATGACTATCATGCAATCCGCCGAGCCTTACGATAGCAGGTATGGCCGTGGCGGTCTCCCGTGGTGATAACACGTGAAACAACGGCATTTTCTTTCAGGTATCTGCCTCGCGGTCGCGGTCATGTTCCTTATGTCCGTATCCGTTCATCCGGCAATGGCAGCCGATGCAGTCAATAAGGAACTTGACTGTCAGACATGCGGGGGGATGAACGATATCTCGTCCATCCCAGGCTTCGAAGGCAAAAAAGTTCCGGTTGTTGAGATCAGGGAGTTTATCATAAATAGTGGAACAAATCCTGACACAGCTTCGAAACACATGCATTCAGCGGCGGCATCAGCTGCCGGGACACAGCTCCACCGGGTCGGCACCGTCTCGCTCAATGTCGTTGATCCCCGCACGGAGACTTCCGCTACAGACAAGGGAAAACCGAGCGGGACCATGCAGTTCCCGGCATCGGTCGGATCTCCGGGCATCCTGCCGGACTGGATCACTGCAAACCTGAGCAGCGAGGGTTACATTTTTTCATCGGAAAGCGGGGCCCACCGGTATGAGACAGATCTCGAATCCGATGATTTTCTCTCACTCAACAGCTCGCAGAAAGATACGCTTGCAGCTGCCGGGTTTACCTCAGTCTCCAGTGATACGATCCGGTCATACCGTGACGTGACCTATTACACGTTCACGAACACGGCCACCGGAAATACCGTCTACGTAATGGCGGTTCAGAAACTGGATGCCGACGGAAATTCAATCTGCGAACCACAATACTCGGTCAGCCCGGAATTCTCCCAGAAGTCGGGTGCTTCCCGTTCCGGGACAACCCGGATGGCAACCGCATCGACCGTTGACCGGAACGGTTCCTGTTTCTGGAACTGGGTATCAGTCTCCCTGCTTGCCGTGGCCCTTATCATTGACATTGCCATCTTTCTTGAGGTGTGGGCAAGTATTGGACCCGTCCTCGTGATCGATTTGGGATTTGTTATCTGGACCAGCAAGGATCACGGGATTGAGGCAACACTGGAGTTGGAGATGACCAATTTTTATATCGTAGGTATTGCGATCGGCCTTGTCATCCTGATCCTGCTTGCCTACGCGATCTACAAATTGGGTGTCTGCATGAAATGGTGGGACGAGATCAGCTGGGACTCAATAGCCTGGACGTATCAGGAGCGGTTCGGCTATGCGGACAACGGGAAGAACATGCCGGTGGCCCTGCACGACCGGATCGCTGTAGCGCTGCCGGCCAACACCAGTGCCGACAAAAATGCCGCATGGATCCCGGACCTCTCCGGTGCCGGTGGCCTTGTTCTTAAGGACAATAAGGTGGTAACGTTCGACAACGGCACGATCCAGTCCTGGCTTTTTGAAGCAAATAAAGAAGGCTCGCAGCAACCGGTCTTCCGGTACGTGACGACAGCACCAGTTCCCTCCGATATCCCCGCAACCACGTTTACCCTTACGCTCCCGGTCCAGCCCGGGAACTGGAAGATCGTGCGTGTGGATGACTCGGCCAGCCGGTACGGCACCGGTCTGTACGCATCCCTCGCCTTTGACCCGGCCGGGACGGCGCATATCAGTTACTACGATGCCGGGGTTGGAGGTATCAGGTACGCGACTCTGGCGGGCAACGTGTGGGTGGCCGAAACGGTTGCACCATCGGCCGGGACCTACTCGACCTCCCTTGCCTTTGACAAAGCCGGGACTCCCGCAATCAGTTTCGGCGACGGCTACCATTTCGGGAACCTGGTGTTTGCAACAAAGAACGGCACCACCTGGGAGACCGTGACGGTCGCAAAGGGATCGGCGGGCGACGCCGGTCAGGACTCGTCCCTTGCCTTTGACAACAACGGCGTCCCGCACATCTCCTACAATGACGGCCAGAGTTTCGCAACCTTAAAGTTCGCTGCCCGGAACCGCAGCACGTGGGAGATCTCAACCATTGACAACGAAAATCTCGTTGGGGATACCGGATACGGATCGTCCCTGAAATTCGATGCCGGAGGCTTCCCCCGCGTGGTCTATACCACCGGAAAATCGTATGCCAACCTGATGTACGCGGCATCCAATGGGAGTGCCTGGACGAATACTAAAGTCGACAATGGAGGAGGTATCACGAAATCCACCGGGTTCACCCCCTCGCTCGCGCTCGACGCAAAAGGATTCCCGCACATCAGTTACTACGAGGCATCGAATAAGGATCTCAGATATGCCTCGTGGAATGGAACCGGCTGGTTGACAGAGACCGTGGACAGCATCAACGATGTCGGCGCATTTTCGTCGCTTGCGATCGGCACAAACGGCCAGCCTCACATCAGTTACTACGATGCGTCCAACCACGAACTCCGGTACGCCACAAAGACCGGGGATTTCTGGATCAAGCGGACGATCGACAATGATGGAATGGTGGGACAGTTCTCCTCCCTTGCCCTCGACCCGGCCGGCCATCCCTGTTTTGCATACTTCGATGATACCCACCATGCGCTGAAGTATGCCGGATGGGTGGTCTGATTTGGCCACCCTTATTTTATTTGTCAGATCTGCGGTGGGAGTACAACCCTGTTCCTGCCCCGACTTCACCGCAAAAAAGTTTCACACATCGCCGGTTTCCGGTTCTTTCTCATCCGCTGCAAAACCGGCTCTCCGGGCAACCAGCGGTACACACGCGGTAAGCCAGAACAATACGAGTGCCATGGAAAGGATGCGGGCAACCTGGTCGAGCGGGGGGTCGAGATCGGGAATCGACCGGATTGTGGCGATGACTACGTTCAAGATGAGCACTGAGATAGTTCCTGCAAGAATAACCATCCCCTTTCGCAGGAGATCTGCCGGAGGTGTCCATCCCCCCTGCGAGCGGAGAACTTCATAACCGGCAAGACCCCCGAGGATGATACCCGTTGCACCCCAGGCAAACTGGATGGCGACCGGATTAATCTGCGACCCGGTCTGCTGCCGGGCAATCTCAGCCCAGGATGCCGGCAGCTGCCAGTCCGCAAGCGAGAGGGATGCAAGACCCACAAGCAGGAGGGGGATTGCGGAAAGAATGATTATCCCCATATAGCGGCCGGAACGAGATAAGCTCCCCGCATATTTTTCCATCCGGGGCTCGGCAAGGAAGAACAGGATGAGGAGGAAAAACCCGAAGATCAGGCCCCCGAAAATATCCGGTACAAAGTGGACCCCGACAAACACCCGGGCAAGGCTTGCGGATATGAGCAGGAGCACACATGCAAGGACCGCCCACCAGCGCCGCACCAGGGTAATAATGTAACCGTAGATCACTGCGCCGTACATTGCAGCTCCTGAGGGAAATCCAAACGAAGGATGATTTGCGAATACTTTCACTTCAGGAGAGATCCAGTACGGGCGCGGAAGGTGCCAGAAGAACTTCAGCGCTTCGTTAAGCCCGACAGTTATCCCGAACAGGACGACGAGCCGTATCCCGAAACGGGGATGAAATCCCAGATAGAAGACAGAGATGATGAGCAGGTACCAGGGTGTGGAATCAAGAAATTCTGCCGGAGCGATGACTGATGTGAGTGTGGGAGAGATGTTCTGGATTGCGACAGTGATTCCGGGATCCATCAGCAGGGACAAAGCATCCATTCTGTTATTCTACGGGAAAAGAATTGATATATTTTTCATTCACGTAGTGCAAAAGGCCGGTTACGGGATCGTTCGAAGGCGACTCCACGGGATCTATGTTCCCGGCACGCCCCTGCCGGTACCCGGGTTGCCCGGCCCCCGCCACTCAGGGAAATGATCTCCCATTATTGTCGGGGTGGAACTCAACTCCGGGTACTTCCTGGTCGAGGGAAGCAGCCTTTTGTGGGATGAACTCTTCGCGTTCCGCGGGCTGGATGAGGAGGATCTTAAGAATTATTACCTGGTGGCCGAATACGTGGCATGCCTCCGGCGGTTTGACCGGCTGGACCGTGTGCTTGTCCCCAGGATCCCGTGATATCCCTCACATTCCGCCGCCCCGTCCCCAGCTATTTTACCCGGACCTTCCAATACCAGACTATGCACCTGATCGCATTCAACGGGAGCCCGCGGAAGAAGTGGAACACCGCCACGCTCCTCTTCCATGCCCTGGAAGGCGCCGAGTCGGAAGGGGCGAAGACCGAACTCTACAACCTCTACGACCTGGACTACCACGGCTGCACCAGCTGCTTTGCCTGCAAGCGCCTCGGCGGGAAGAGCTACGGGCACTGCGCTGTAAACGATGACCTGAAGCCGATCTTCAAGAAGGTCGAAAAGGCGGACGCGATCCTCATCGGCTCGCCCATCTACTACGGGGCGATCACCGGGGAGACCCGGTGCTTTCTGGAGCGGCTGGCATTCCAGTACTCGGTATACGATCCCCCTCGGTCCACGCTCTTCCCAAAAAAGATCCGGACCGGGTTCATCTACACGGCCGGTGCCCCGGATACTATGGTACGGGAGATGGGCTATGAACGCAATGCCCGGCTGACGGAAATGGCAATGGAACGGATCTTCGGGTCGTGCGAGTCACTCTGGGTCACCGATACGTACCAGTTTTCCGACTACTCAAAGTATATGTCCACGCTCTTCGACCCGGAGGCGAAGAAGCGGCACCGGGAGGAGCAGTTCCCGAAAGACTGCGCGAATGCATTCGCCCTCGGGGCACGACTGGCCAGGGGCAGCGGATAAAACCATTCCGGTCACCCCTGTATTTCCTCTTCCACCCTTCTTTTGCCGTTCGGGTTCCGGGACAGGTTTCACGTGAGAAATAAGGAAGGGGGTTTTCTCCGATGGCAATCACATGATGTCCAACGGAAATACGGTGATCTGATCGAACCAAAAATTAAAAGGGATGGGGTGTGGTCTTTTATCGATTCCCCCTGCCGGGTATTAATCAATCTCTCCACTGGAGTGTCGAGTCCATTTCGGCTATGCTGGTGCAGCAGTCCTTATAGCAGCACAGCGAGACCCAGCGATTATTACTGTAGTCATACGTACACTGCTCATACGTGTACATACAATCATTTGACGGCGCCTGCACGTTCTTCTGCTGCGGGAGATCGACCGCGTAATAATGCACTCCGGCAATAAACGCACCGGCAACCGATAAGCAGACCATAACCAGTACGAGATTGGCAAGCGGTGATTTTGCAGATTCGGACATAATAAAAAACCATCCTGATGAATTAATCGTTATTATCTGGTATGGAGCAGGGATATTTAAACGGTGGGAATCTGGAAAATACCCTGCCTGCGAATATGTTCCAATGCGAGGGGCAGTCAGGCCGCGAGCATGAGAAGTACACGGAAAAGGTCTACGTAATGCGAGGGATTCTGTTCGCACCGGAAAGCAAACGGGGGGTCCGGATCCGGCTCCCTGCAAGCCCCATCAACAGCGGTCACCTGATTATACCCTGAGGCTTATTGCCCGGGCCTACTTCACGATTACGGTCAGATTGAACAGGAGACCCCCCGCTTCTTCAGGTCTGATGACCAATTTTCCGTTAAGGACCGATGACCCGGGGCTGACAGCCCGGTACCGGGCCCGGTAATAGCCTGTATTATTCCAGAAATCGTTACCTGTATAATAGGTCCCGTCATTCACCAGTTCGAGTCCGCACCCGGAGACAGGGACCGTCCAGCGCATGGCAAGGGACGGGGCAAATCCAAGGTTGATCTCAACAATGTCCCCCTTCCCGAGCACAATAGTCCGGTCGGATTCGCTCCGGTTCAGGGAATACCGGATGCCGGGCATCGGATCCCGGATCGGGACGGATGTATCGACCGGAACAGGGACCCGGGGAGCGGCAACCTGAGGATCGCATTGGGTCGACGAACTCTCCACAGTCTCGGAGCCGGTCTGATTAACGGGAGATACAAGATCCTGCGTGCTACCGGGAACCGTCACGGTTGGCGTGGCGGGCGGTGTCCCGGTGCAGCCGGCAGCTCCTGTCAGGAGGATGAGGATAGCGATCATAATGCACGTAAACCGGATCGGTCGGCAGGCATCCATGCAGAACCTCTGGAACAGGACACGATAAAATGTTCTGTCACCGATCAACCGGGTCCCTTTTTGAATCGCAAAGACTGGTCCGGGTAATTCACGGACGGCAATACTCTCCCAGGAACAACCGGTGGAAAACGGTCTTCGCCCGGGGGATCGACCCTGCACTCATTTTCTGGCGAACCGGTCCCTGAAAAATCCCTGGCTCTGGTACAGTGCGGCCACAGGATTATGCCCGAGAGCACGGTCTTTCACGATGAGTGGCGTTGTCTCTGCTTTACAATGACGCAGGAATAAAATGTCGTGCCCGACACAGAGTCCTACCATGAGGTTCAGTTCTGTTTTTTCCTGGTTGAGAACCTCTGCCTGCAGGATCGGGTTGCAGAATATATCCCCGGGCATGCCGAGATCCTGCGGGCATACTTCCCCGCAGAGACAAGACAGGGAAACTACTTCGAACCCGTTTTTTTCAAGGATGTCAGACAATAGTTTCGCTTCGGGCATCAGGGCATAGCAGGTGGCAATGCCCAACCGTTTCATTCCGCGAATCTTCGCATATTCGATAATTTCATGGATTCTTGTCCAGGAGTATTTTTCGTTCTGTTTTTGCGGGTCAAGCACCTTGCTCATCAGGCCGAGCCATCCCTGAATCACGGCCCGGTTTTCCGGGAGTTTGTATTTTTTCGTTGTTTCCTTCACCAGATCCGGGTACTTTTCTGTAGGGCAGGATGCCGGTACTTTTTTGTTTTTTTCTTTGGAACTGCACCGGAGAATACTGCATTTTACGCACTGCGTGCTGTCATCATCCATGAAAAATCTCCGTAACGACAACTATCAGGTTACCCGTATGGTTACAAATATCATGCAGAAGGAAAAATGTAACATTATTACCAGAAAATAACTATTGGGGGAAATATGTCCGAATCCCAAATACAATCCAAATGTCCCGTGGAATTATTTTGTGAGGTCATGGGAAGCAAATGGAAGATCCTCATTATCTGGAACCTGAAGAATGGAACGCTCCGGTTCTCCGAGCTCCAGAAAAAGATGCATGGCGTGAATTCGAAGACCATCACAACGCATCTTCGGGAACTGGAGAACCTGAAGATCATCTCAAGGGTTGCGTATCCCGAGGTCCCCCCACGTGTTGAATATTCCCTGACCGACTATGGAAAAGATCTTTTCCCGATATTCGATGCAATGCGGATATGGGGATTACATTACCTGGAATGCGAGGAGATACCAGCGAAGGCATGCTAGGTTTACGTTTTTTCCGGCAGGTGATCCGCCGCGAAAGCGTCATCGGGGCGGCGGCAGCCTTTGTAATTGATTCTCCTTTCACGCCGCTTACCGATACTTCATTTTATCAATGAATAATTATCATCTGACAACAATTTCCCGGTAATTCATGAGGATTGTTGCCACGGAGCAGAGAAATGGCAAAGAACACAGACAAAGGTTTTCGAAGAGGAGCAGTAGATGATCGAAGTCAGGTTCTCAATCCAAAGACCGACCAGTTTGTGAAGCGTGATACAAACACCGGTCAATTCATGGACGTAAAACTAGACGGGACGCCATTCAAGAGTGTGAAAAAGGAAAGATAATTTTCTTTTCATTCATGTCGTTGTTTTTTAGAGAGACAAAATGCATGGCCCGATAATTTAAGATTAGTATTATTATATCCGGGGTTACATTGACAATTATGACGATCCAGCTGACTGATGAAAAAATCGGATCGTTATTGGCATGAGAAAAAATTACTTCCTGAAGATTTCTTCTCACCCCGGAACTAAAAACCAAACACGGCCATAAAAAGTACGAGAGAGATATCACCGGGGAGAATCACTTAACACGGCATGGCAGAGCCGGGAACGTACCTTCGTACATCGACCTGAGCACCGCTTTTTGCCATCCGTTCTGCGATAGCAAGAATCTCGTGGGCCACATGCTCGTCCACGTAATCTTCCCCGCAGTTGGTGCAGACCTGGGCGGGGACATCTTTCACAACAAGGGTCATCCCATCCCGATCAAAGGTAACGGTTGTCGTACCTTCTCTGGTCTCGCCGTGTTTGCAGATGAAGCACTTCATGATATCCTCGGCGAATAATTATCAGACCACGAATCCGGGTCCGGCTCGTATGCTGTGAAAAGGTTGAGGAAAAAGGAGATTGTTTCACGGAGCCGACACTTTTTTTCTACGCGCCATGATGCTTCTGGTAATTTTATCCGGATTTCTCACCAGGATCGGTTTCCGGTTTTTTGTCCAGTCGCCTCTCCCAGTCTCATAGATTTGGAGGAAACGGACCGCATCATCCGGGCCAAGCTTCTCAACCAGTATGCCAGGCCCCTCCTGTTGGATCTGGTGTATTGTTTTGGTGTTCACCGGTTTTCGCTTTGATTCTGGTTGTTGATGTCTGCACCCGGATGATCAGGCCTGTTTCTTCGCCTTTCGTTTTTTCTGGCGTTCCAGCAGATCGGTCTTTACATCATCGAGATTGTCCGGCAGCCACTCATGCCGCTCTTTTGTATAATCGCCGGAACCGGTCTCGAAGCTCTGGATAAACCGGGCCATATCCACCGGACCCAGGCTCTTCGTAAGCGCCTGGAGGCCTTCTTTCCTGACATCACTGATTGTTTTCATCGGCAGACACCTCCATAAGCCAGCGTACCGGGTTCTCGACCCTGATTGTTATTGCAGGGATCTTACCTGACAGAATAATAATTCTATTGTCCGTAGTAAGAAAAATAGTTTCTCCGCTCTGTGCACATGCGAGATGAAGTGCATCGAATAGTCTGATACCCGCTCTCTGATACAGTAATGCATGACTGAAAATTATCTCATCCAGTTCGATATACTTCCGGACCAGTGCCAGCTTCTGTTCCACCTTCTGTCGTTTATCAGGATCTGCTATTCGGGAGATCTCACTGTCAATGACAACACTGCCTACCAGTTCCCAGTCACTGTTGCACCGGTCAATGATGGTAAGGATAGCCTCCGCCTCAAGCCGGATTTTCCTGTTCTGGTGATCGTCAAATGGCCTGCACAGGCAGCAGACATCCATGTAGATTTTCATTTCGGATTTCCTGAACCGATCTTTTATCGTTGATCCGGATGTTCAGACTTTTATATTATGGCTGCATGGTGTGAAAATGAGGCGTATACTTATCTTCGAAGTATCTATCGCCCGAAATTCTGGCAACCTCGCCTCACTACCTGTCCCGCGAGTGATTATCCCCCGGTCCTGGGTCGCCCGGCCCCCTCATTATCGTGATCTGGATGGTCAGAACGGGCTGAAGTCGCGGCGGTAGCCATCGCGCTTCAGGTTTTTTTCCGGAAAAATTTTTCCAGAATTAAAGAAGGTTCGCCCCCCATCGCTCCGCGTGGAGTCGTTCGGGTGTCTTTTTTGTAAGTCCAGCACGATATTAACGGTATTTCCTCTCATCGTTCTGGTTCTGCCACGCCTTTCATGAAAATGATAATTATTCCTGCCCCTGTTCAGAAAGGGGTCCGGTTTGACCGGTAAAGAGGTACCAGGGATTACCCTCCAGCGCAATGATCTGCCTGAGATCGGCGGAACCCGCTGAAAGGTTGTTCTCCCCGTTCAGGCCGAAGTATTCGATGAAACAGTCATCCCTGCCCGGCATGACCGCTTTTTTTATGACAAAAAAATACCCCGCTGTATCATTGCTCTCGAACGCTGTACCTTCCAGTGTGGATGGAGGTGCCTGCCTGCCTGCATAGTTCCAGGACTGTATCTCTCTGGAAAGATCGAGTGCGACAGGTGTGAGTTGTCCCTGGGCTTTCAGGTACCTGGACAACTGCCCTTCCGAATTGCCGCATTCACCTGAATTCTCGAAATACCAGATTGCAAAAACGCGGGTCTGGTTCGTCCCCGGTTTCCGGAACACGGCATAGCTCGCAGTCGCATAACCTGCAGTCTGAGTCAGTGACGGAAATTGCGGGTAGTTTCCCGAGATCCGCTGGCTGATACAGAGATCCGGTCCCGGGGTATTCGCTCGATTCGGCGAGTCGCAATAATGTCCCACGTTCCAGATAATCCCGGTGGAAAAATCCTGATGCTGCGGCAGTCCGGGACCAATGGGGTGGATGAGGATCGCGAGAAAAAAAATGAAGAGCAGGATAAAGGGTATCGTGCCCCATATGATCCATCTTTTCAGGTCTTCTGTTTCTTTCAAGGTTTCATTCTCCCGACAATTGTATCCTTACGACGGCCTCACGTAGGTATCCGCTGCCCGGATACCTCGGCAACCTGGACCCCCTACGGGCGGGACCGGGTTCAGCCGCAATTTGACCTGGGGCGAACCTGTCCTCTTCTTTTCGTGGAACAAACTCCGGCTGTCCACAATGAGCGATTTATAATGATGATATATATATGATTTCTGTCCTGTTCAGCTACACGTTCGAAAATACGAAAGGTACTCGGTGACAAAAGGTAAATAGGACTTATCCTTCGGGTAACAAAAAAGAATATCTTCGCCGTGAGTGCTATCTGCGCGAATGGATATCAGATATTTTCATCGTTGATAATTCTTTCACGAAAATTCAAGACCAGCATCACATTTCCCGATGGATGTGCTGGCAGTATTTTTTTCAATCACATTGCGCTTGCCATTTTCAATACTCCCCCAAAACCGCCCCTCCCTTCTCCAGTCCTCCCCGCACCCAAGCCGGTCCTGAGCCCTACCTCCAGGATTGCATGAATCATTATTTTCAAATTCTCACTGCCTTTCGGCAACAATCGCTCTCCCAAAAGCACGGCCGGTAATGCCGGAAATAATTTCACGCCCCCTCCTCCCCAAAAATGAGAACCGGGCTGTGGTACACGAATGATCGCCAGCACTTTTACAAAAAAATGTCGGCGGCGTAGGGATTTTTTCCCAGCCACTCAAAAACGGGTCGTGGCCGGCCGGGAAAAAAGCGGTGGAGGGGTTGGCCCGGCACCCGCAGCGGAAACCCCCCGCCTCCCGCAAAGGACCTGATGAGGACACCCGCACCTTTTGATTTGGGAAGAGCTTGCCAGTCAGTCAGTAACTATTCATCAGTGCGATCCCGGAACCGGACAACAAACAGATGACCGATTACGATTACAGCGGGGATAAGCACTGATACAAGGGGCATTATACCGAATAGTTCCGTTCCCCCGGTATTCCGCTGGATGGTCACTGATGAATCGATGAAGAAGAACCCATAAAAAACGAGAGCAAAAACAGCGACGGGCAGGATTTTTTCCGGGTATCGGATAAGGAACAAAGCAAGGACAGCCGGAATAAGGACGCGAATAAGCAGTAAAAGGCCGGCGGGGAGGCCATCCAGTTTCATACCGAAAAATCGGGCTTCCCAATTGAGAACGAATATGAAAAAAAGGGTGAATGAACTATAAAGGAAGAGTCCCAGAAGACAATAATGAAAAACCGTACTAAGATAACCCGTCGCCTTTTTCGTTTTCATTCCCGGTTCTCTCCTTTACATAACGGATAGATCAATAATAATGGGTCCATTTGGCCATGTTTGAATTTCGGTTCACAAGTCCCATCGCATGATTCCCTACGTTACTGACGTAGATTAAGGTACCTGGACTCCACGCCAGGGTATTTGCTCCATGTTGCCCGACAACTGTGGCATAGGTGTTACCATTGTCCCAATCATTTCCAAATTCAATGTATCGCTGTCCGGAAGAATCTGGATCGTAGATGTAAAAGCCCTGAACATCTTCAAGTGTACCATATTCATCCATTCTGAAGTCATCATAGGATTCATCGAGGGCCGGATAGGGCGCATCTTCATCCCAGAAATGGCATTCATACAAATCCATTCCGGAATATGTAGTGTCGACACTAACATCGTACATATCATTTTCACCATTAACACTGTATGGTCTTAAGCCTCCATCTACACCAGAATCTCCATACCTATCAGCTGAAACCTGGATAAGAGCGAGAGATAATGGCAAGGAACGAGAATCCCCGTTTTGTAAATCACGGGGGCCTTCAACGGCGGGTAAAGATCTGAAGTCTTCATCTTTCACGTCAAGTTTTTTCTTGAAGTAACCGGCACGAGCACTGTATGGACAGCCTTAAATTTCCCGGGGTGTCAGTGCATGCAGGCCATCAGGAAGTTGCAGCGCTGTTTCCGAATTATTTTCTCATTACGGGCAATGTATAATTCATCGCACTCCTATTCGGGAACTCTTTAAAATACATGTCCGGATAGGATACAGTAATCATTCCGGGATCAGGATTTCTGTTATCGAGTTCGAGCACTCTCTTCGGTACCCGGAGCAAGACAACAGCCTCATCACCAGTAACAGGCGGGTTGTCCAGCCATGCCACGGGAAATGTCAGCTGAACCCTATCCGCTCGCGGATCTTTATCATTTTGCGTGAACCATGATTTTGAGAAGATTATCCGGGCCATTTCCGATTCGGGAACGGGGGTTGGCGGAGTATAATTCTTCATCAACCGCTGCATCTCTTCATACGTTAATGCATCTTTGTTGCCGGGTTGGAAATCCGGTAATTTCTGGAGGGTTCCGTTATTTTGTGAATCATTTTCCGGTATTGGTGTTATTATCATGGGAGGAACCTGTGTCGGAAGTGGAGAAATCTGATCCGTTTTTTCTGTTGGTACCATCTCAGATGCATGATTATTCTGGAGGCATCCGCTTATAATTGCACATCCAAACAGGAACAGGCCACTCAATAAAAAAATACAATGTTTTTTCTGAAGATATTCCATGATTATTCCTCATTCTTTTTTTATATTCACAAATAGATAAATAACTGTTTACAAATCATAGGGTTTCTTCCGTAAAAAAGTGGGGATAAATTTAAAATTCATCTCCTACACGATGTATTGTAATAATATTATCCTCATCAATCGTAGATTCGATCTGTACATACTGCTCGTCAGGAGTGTAATTCCACCAGTCAAATGTTTCCGGTGCCCAATACCACGTCGTCCCAGATCGTGTCTCTTCGACCCTGCACCTTGTAGATCTCGCAAAGAAGTTTTTCGAAATGCCCCCAACAGTATCAAGTTCCGTAGATCCCATTATCTGATTAATTATTGTTGAGGGATTATCGGTATCGTTGTATTGTATATTATGCCAAGTGTTCGTATCATAATCATAAAGCCATATATCGTATACTCCACCACTCAGAATATAGAGTTTATAGTCAACTAACTTAATTGACAGTCCTGTAAGTTCAATATTCAGCCAGTCCCATGGTGTTACCCAGTTTCCTTCATCATATACTGCTACCCATGCGAAGGATTGTCCGGTATCAGAAAATTGTATGATAAATTCGATTACATCGCCAGACCGATCAAGATATATCTCATGTTCATCGTAATTTAAAAATGTCTCTCCTTTGTTTGTAAATGAACCTGATCCAATTCTTCCTGTAACTGCATTAACAGAATAAGAAGGATCCCGCACGTATATTGCCCGGACTTGTCTGTCGATACCATCAGTTTCATACAGTTTTTGGCTTTTATAGACTGTCGGTGCGGACAGTTCATCAGACTCTTCTAGGTCTGTTTCCAGATTGATTTTTTGAGCCTGCGATGTAAGATTTATCATCATCAGATTAGAGAATTCTCTAAAATACATGTCCGGATATGACACAGTAATCATTCCGGGATCAGGATTCATGTCATCGAGTTTGAGCACTCTCTTCGGTACCCGGAGCAAGACAACAGCTTCACCATCAGTAACAGGTGGGTTGTCCAACCATGCCACGGGAAATGTCAGCTGAACCCTATCCGCCCGCGGATCTTTATCATTTTGCGTGAACCATGATTTTGAGAAGATTATCCGGGCCATATCAGACTCGGGAACAGGTGGTGGGGGAGTATAATTCTTCATCAATCGCTGCATTTCCTCGTAGGATACTTTATCTTTAATGCTTGGCATGAAATCCGGTAATTTCTGGATTGTTCCATCCTTTTGTGCACCGCTTTCATCTGACATTGCTGCAATATTTGTCTGCGCTGAAATTGTTTCCGCACTCACCATCGGAACCATCGCCATCGCTGCCAGCAGTAGTGTGAGCAGAACGACCCATGTTTTAGGTAGGTTCATTTTTCTTCAACTCCTCGCATTCTTCCATGCGCTTCGCTCGATGGCATGGGAAAACCTTCATAGGATCAGAAGATAATCTTCTCATGCCTACGGGCGGGACCGGGTTCAACGAAGTTTGTCGCTTGGTGAACCTGTCCTCTTCTTTTCGTGGAACAACCCCCGGCTGTCCACAATGAGCGAGTTATCGTTGGCGTATTTATATTTTCTAACGCGATCATCTACCGATCAGGGTACTGAAAAAAAGGAGAATTTTCGGGTGACAAACGGTAAATTGGACTTATCCGTCAAGGCCTGAAGAATCGAAACCCCGCCGTGAGTGCTATCTGCGCGGGAAATCCGGATTTTTTCACTTCTGAACTGGTCCATAATTCCCGATGGCTGAATCTCTTGGGAAATCGGATTTTGTATACAACCCATCCGTAGCGCCATCCCCCCTCCCCCTCCCGCATCAGCCCTCTCACTGCGATGAGGCAAAGCCCGGACTTCCCCCTCCTTTATCACTCCCCCGGTCTCCCCCTCTCCCCCTCACCAGGCAACGCCCCCTCCCCCTCACAACCGGACAGGTCGTAGCGAAAAGCATTGTGACGATGGCACCCCCACCCCCTGGGCTCATCCAGCCCGGACCACCTGATAGAGTACTGCCATCGAAGAGCCCTTCGGGCTCTTCTCCCGCCTGCCCTTCTGATGAACGGCAGGCCAATCCGGCCCCATACGGCCCCCCGTTTCCCCTCGGTACACGATCCTGGAGGACAAAATCGCCAAAACGGAGGACTAATTCGCCTTTTTCATGAATTTCACGTCGGAGAAAAGAGGACGCTATTGGACGTTTTCTGTTGGCCTTTTTTCCCTGCCATGGGCTCCCGGATGGTAGGATCGAACCGGCTACATCTATTGCCCGAATACGGGCATATGCCGGATTTCACGTCGGAGAATCCCCATAAAACCATATGAAGGCTAGGATATACCCAACCTCAAGAACAAGGTATCCACTACAGGAAGGGAAATCCAACAAAAGATCTCCCTGATGTGGTGTCTGGTGATGTCCCTCTGGTGTGACGAACGGAGCCGTCGGAACCCGTGATTAACGCCGGGGGCTGCCACTTCAGGCTTTTTGTTTCACATTTGTGCGATTCACGGAAGTATCCCACCGTCATCCCTAAATAGGATAGTCTTCAGTGGAGGATTATCATGACCAGATAATAGGTCCCGTTGTATTCGGACACAGAATAGTACTTTCTGATCGCAGCTTCTTCATCAGGGGAGATCCCTCTCATCTTTACATGGCCACTATATCTATCCGGCTCACTCAGAAAAAGGGTCCGGAGTGCCGGGTACTTTGAGAAATCCTCATCTGTCAGATGAGATGCATTTTCAATTCGTGTTTTATCAATGATTGTTGAGGATTCGATTCCACTCCCGTTTTCCAGTATCGTAATAGGATATGCATCAACAGATGACCGGCCATCCTCAGCATTATTCCACTGTACCCAGATGAATACTGACGATATGAGAAGAACAAGAACCACGAGGCCGAACCCGATGATTTTCATTTTTTCACTCCCTCAACGTAAAAAATTAGGTGAGGGAAGCTATATTATACTTCACTGCATTGATAGCCCCTGCATTGTTATGCGTAGAATCCCCGTGATATGATGGGGATGAATATTCATGAGTGTTAATAGATGATCCATAATAGCCACTCCACATTGCCGTGTACTTTGGTGACGGAGTGTACCAGGCGTAAGCCCTGTTTGTTCCCGACGAATCTTCATGGTTTGCATTGAAGATATGCCCGAGTTCATGGATAACACAGTACCTTCTTGCATGCAGTGAACCATCATAGATATGCACAGGTAAACCATCATCGGTGTCGGTCACCATCTGGGACCACGCATATCGACAATATTCCCCGGGATAGCTTCCGTAACCCCATGCAGCTCCTTGCGTTCCATCCTCGATATCATATCCTCCAAGGTATACCGCGATATCTGCACCATTTGATTGGAGATATCCTAAGGAGAATTGGTTATGGAAAGCATTCCAAGGCTCAGTAGTAATTAACGGGTCATTTGAGAGCTGAGTACGTTTTGATGCATCATAACTGACCACATTGAACATTACCTGAATATCTGCTCGGTCATATTGGTAAGAGACCATGGACATAATCTGGTTAGCAGAACTGACCCAGTTCGCTTCCTGTGTATAAAATGCATTATCGGTTGCAATGAGGATGCTCACCGTGGCATAACTCAATACAGAGTTCATTGTTGCCGGATTCCTCGCAATCGGCTGGGTACTCAGTGTTACTCCTAGGGGAAGTGGTGTCAGACCATGGTCAACCGGGTTTGCCTTATCACTATTGATCACGTTTTTCGAGCTGTACACAATATGAAGCGGATGAGATGCTTTCTCTGTGTTAATACGGTTCTCAACCGGGACAATAGTAATTGTCTCATTGTCAAGTTCCAGATACCCTTGTACTACTTTTCCGCCAAACGTAAACAAGGCGAGAGACTTATCCATCCCTTCGATTTTTCCAGAGTATGAATCAATCCCATCATCAATATTTTCAAAGTTCATCCGCTCGAGGATCAGGAGATTCGGTTTCCCGTAAATCGTTATGGGAATCCGGTTCGTCCCGTTGCTTTTCAACTGGACATTTTCAAACTGTATGATGTCCAGATTCTTTATGGTCTTGGGGATATTCAGTTCAGCATATTGTTCCAGAGATTTCGTGGAACTGATATTGCTTGCATCAATTCCAGAAGCGACAATCGTTGTTTCCCCCTCAATTGTCAATGGAATATTCTGGTGTTGTTCATCCGCGGATATCATTTTAAGATCTTCCGCCGCATTCACCATAGGTACCATCGCCATCCCTGCCAGCAGCAGCGCCAGCAGGACGACAACTGTTTTGTGTATGTTCATTTTTCTTCAACTCCTCGCATTCTTCTATGCGCTTCGCTCGACGGCATGGGAAAACCTTCATAGGATCAGAAGATAATCTTCTCATGCCTACGGGCGGGACCGGGTTCAACGAAGTTTGTCGCTTGGTGGACCCGTCCTCTTCTTTTCGTGGAACAACTCCCGGCTGTCCATAATGAGCGAGTTATCGTTGGCGTATTTATATTTTCTAACGCGATCATCTACCTATCAGGGTACTGAAAAAAAGGAGAATTTTCGGG
>Ga0172381_10001830_pt1 | contig 24356 bp, 29 predicted proteins | sample Leawel6488metaG_FD_119754 | JGI IMG/M metagenome (GOLD analysis project Ga0172381, IMG submission 119754) | Leachate microbial communities from a municipal landfill in Southern Ontario, Canada - Leachate well 64-88 metaG | ecosystem: Engineered > Solid waste > Landfill > Unclassified | place... | reverse complement strand
TCTGCAACCCGACCTCATGAAGCCGGAATCGCTAGTAACCGCAGATCAGCCACGCTGCGGTGAATATGTCCCTGGGTCTTGTACTCACCGCCCGTCACGTCAAGCGAGTTGGGAATACCCGAAATTCCACGCAAGTGGGCTTAAGGTAGGCTCAATGAGAGGGACGAAGTCGTAACAAGGCACGGGTAGCGGAAGCTGCTCGTGGATCAATTATTTTTTTTCAAATTGACGACCTTGATTAGTTCTTGAGTGATCACTGAACTAATCATGAGGTATTGGTCTTTCTACCTAAACAAAAGACTATCTTGAGCGGGACAACTCTAAGAAACTAACTAAAATTCCTAATGAAAAGTATCGGACCTTTTCAATACCGCGTATTTCAAAAACTATATGAAAAAGCGGGAAGAGAAATGTGCAGAGATTGCAAGGATTTTATTCCTTCCGATTCGCAAATCCTTGATGTGGGTTGCGGGTCGGGCATAATAAGCAAAGAATTCGAAAGATTTTTCAATTCCGAAGTTTTGGGAATTGACATCATTGACAATCGAGTCTTGCCGATTCCTTTCAAATTATTCAGAGGGGATGATTTGTCATTTGCAAAAGACGATATATACGATGCGGTTCTCATTAATTTCGTTTTGCACCATTGCAAAAATCCGATAGAACTGCTAAAAGAATCTAAGAGGGTAACGAAGGGAGCCGTTATATTATATGAAAATTTACCCGAAGGGTTACTAAGCAAATTATTTTGTTTTTTTCACGGAATTTCATTCGCATATTTATTTCAGAAGAATTCAAATAGGGGTAATTTTTATACCAATAAAGAATGGGAGAAGATATTTGAAGATTTGAAATTGGAAGTTGTATTTTCAAAAAAAGTTTCTTCATGGTTTAATCCCATGAAGGAGCAGTTATACGTTTTAAAGAAGGGTGTGTAGCTCAGCTGGTTAGAGCGCGTCACTGATAATGACGAGGTCCCTGGTTCGAGTCCAGGCATACCCACCGGAATGAGGGGCCAATGGCTCAATGGTAGAGCACCTCATTTGCAATGAGGGGGTTTGGGGTTCGAGTCCCCATTGGTCCACAAAGAAAAACATCCGCGAGGGTGTTTTACTTTTTTCTAATTTTATTGTATATTATGACTTATGCTCATTACAAAACCTTATTCTGAGGATATGGAGATTTCTGGAGACCGTACTCTTCAAACTGGGGTTACTGGCTTAAGGCTGATAAGGGTATCTGGAAAGCTTACCATTCCATCTGGGATATTTGTCGGAGCACTGAAGGTTAAGGCTCCGACAATTATTATTGAACCGGATGCGACTGTTTTTGCTTCAATCACCGCTGACAATGTTGAAAATTATGGAAAAATAATCGGCAATGTGAAAGTTGCAGACACTTTCTATAATTACATGATTGTCGAGGGAGACGTTGAAGCCAAAAGGGTAAGTCTTTCTGAGGGTTCTTACGTCTTAGGAAGCATTGAGGCGGACATCGTTGAACATTCCCTCAGGTTTTTAGTGGCAGGAAAAATTACGGCCAGGGAAATTATTGAAAAGGAGATTCCTTTCAAGGAAGCCAAATAGCTTCCTTTTCGATTTTTATTACTATTGACAAGATATAATAAAATATTGTATAATATATTTACCCTAAAGGAGGGTTCATATTGTACGAAAAGATCATTTACGTCTACATTTCTATTGCTGCCGCAATCGCGGTAATAGGAACTATTATCGGAGTGAAGGGTGGATTAATCCTCGGCTGCCTGACCATCTTCTTGGTAATGATGTTCGTAACCGAGTGCTACGTTGCCTACAAAATAGGCACAGACCGACTACTAATCACGGTCATGCTTGTTGTAATGTTGATGATGATCGATTATTATCTCTGGTATCTACTGGGTCCGGACAGCAATGTCTATCTGAATATATTGCTGATAATTTCCTGCTATACAGTGGGAATGATCGTTCTCATAAAGAGAAAAGCAATATTGTTCTGGATTCGTTCAAGGCCCCGGCTACAATCAGCCGGACAGTGAAAAAGACTGTAACATTAGGCCTTCTTTTTTTATATACAAAATTTTCCGCGGTTTATTGTCAAAACTTTTTTTATTTATTATAATATTTCTTATATGATGATATTAGAAATTTTAGTTGTAGTTTTCGGTCTTTGCCTCTTTGAGGTTATTAGTAGTGTGGATAATGCGATTATTAATGCCCACGTCTTAAAAACAATGCCCGAGAAATTCAAGAAGATATTCTTGTTCTGGGGTATTATTTTTGCTGTTTTTGTAGTTAGAGGATTATTGCCTTTTGCGATTGTCTGGCTAACCAATCCTTCTTTATCAATCGTTGGCGTTTTCTCTTCGGCCTTTTCTTCTAATAACGGAATAGTTAAGGAATCGCTGGATGCTTCAAAGCCGTTGCTGCTTTTAGGAGGAGGTTCTTATTTATTCTTAGTATTTTTATCCTGGCTGTTCTTGGAAGAGAAAAAATGTGTCTTTTGGGTGGAGAGCTTTATCCATCGTCAGGGTGTTTGGTTTTACGCTATCGCTTCTCTTTTTACCACGACTATTGTTTATTTTACCTTAAAGATAAATCCAATTTTAGCTTTGGCTGCAACTATCGGAGTTTCAGCTTTTTTCATTACAGACGGTTTTAAAAAGAATGCCGAAGAAAAAGAGAAGGAGTTGATGTCGGGACATATGAGCGCTTGGAGTAAAATCCTCTATTTAGAGGTTTTAGATGCTTCTTTTAGCATTGATGGAGTCATTGGAGCTTTTGCTTTTACAATGTCTATTCCTTTGATTATTATTGGTAATGGGTTAGGAGCGTTGGTAGTCAGGCAATTAACCCTTTCGGGGATAGACACCATCAGTAAATACGCTTATCTTAAAAATGGAGCTATGTATTCGGTTGGTTTATTGGGAATGATGATGGTTTTGGAAAGTTTTGGCAACGAATATCCATTCTGGCTGGTTCCTTTATGTACAATAACGCTTCTTTCAATATTTATGTTTTATTCGGTTAAAGAATTAAAGAAGGAAGCGGCCTGTTGATAACTTTATTGCGCGCAAAAACCCTTGTGGTATAATGTTTTTAAACCAATAACGTCCATCTCTTCCTCGTTTTCCTTATCTTTTTTGATTTGGCGAATACCGGGAAAGTGGAAAAATATATGATACAAGATTGGTCATTGATTACAACGCAGGCCTTACAGGGAGCCTGGCAAGATATTCTTTTGTTCTTGCCCAACTTGTTGGCCGCAATCATCATTTTCATTCTAGGCTGGTTTGTCGCCATCTGGATTGGAAAGCTGGTAGCCCAGATATTAAACAAACTTCAATTTGATTCTTTGTTTGAGAAGACTGGATGGAAAGAGGCATTGAATAATGCCGATGTGAAGGTAGAGCCTTCAAGCTTTATCGGAGCAGTATGTAAATGGATTCTTGTTATCATTTTCTTAATGATCGTTACTGACATTATGGGATGGATGGCTTTTGCCGGTCTTTTAGCAAGCATTGTTGCTTGGCTACCCAACTTGTTAGTCGCAATTATTATTTTAGTCGTCGCTATAATCATTGCTGATATTGTTGAAAAGCTGGTTAAGGTTTCAACTAAGAAAATGGGAGTAGGTTCTGTCAATTTCTTGGGAGTAGTCGTCAAATGGGCCATTTATATTTTTGCCGGTTTGGCGGTATTGTTACAGTTAGGAATCACTCCGAAGATTGTCGAGGTCTTGATTATGGGTTTTGTCGGAACATTGACCTTAGCCCTGGGATTATCATTCGGTTTAGGCGGAAAAGAAGCTGCCTCAAGACTGATTGAAGAAGCCAGGAGAAAAATGTCAGACAAAGAATAGTTTTGAATTAAAGGCGCACCTGTTAAAGGGTGCGTTTTTGGTATAAAAAAATCTGTTCATTGAACAGATGCTTCTTTGTTTGTTTTTTGTGGTGGCCCCAATATCGGGAGGAGAATTGCTACAAGATATAATAGGGCAGTCAATGACAGTGAGTGTTCTTTCGGAAGGGAAGATAACGGAATAAGGAGTCCTCCGAATATCAGCATAATCACTGATAGAGTAGAAATTTCTTCGTTGATTTTTTCGGATAGGTACAGTGAAATTATTCCAGCCACTCCGATTATCATTGATATGGTTGCGGTTGTTAATGCTTTTTCTGTTGTCAAATAGCTGCAAATGATAACAAGAGAGAGACCAATGAATATGAGTCCAATTACAAAGTATCCTCTTTTTTCCATAAAGCACCTCCGTGCTTGTTTTATTTAATACTTTTTATTGTAAAAAGTCAAATATTTATTTGACCAAAGACCTTTGATTTGTTATTTTATATCTAATGGACTCTTATAAACTAAGAAAACTTTTTTTGGATTTTTTTGCCGAGAGAGGGCACAAGATAGTGCAGTCGTCTTCTCTTCTGCCGAATGACCCTTCGGTTCTTTTTACTACGGCCGGTATGCAGCAGTTTTCTTTGTATTTGTCTGGAAAGAAAGACCCGGTTAGTGATTTCGGTTCGAAACATCTGGCTTCCTGCCAAAAATGTTTTAGGACCGGGGACATTGAAGAGATAGGAGATGATACTCATCACACTTTTTTTGAAATGCTGGGGAACTGGTCTATCGGACAAGATGAAACGGGCTATTTTAAAGAGGGAGCGATTAAGTATGCTTTGGAATTTTTGGTTGATACTTTAAAATTAGATAAAGAAAAGATACATATTACCGTTTTTAAAGGAGAAGAAGGAATTCCGAGAGACGAAGAAGCTATAAGCATATGGCTTAAATACGGGATACCGATTGAAAGGATAAAAGAATGCTCAAAGAAGGATAATTTCTGGGGGCCGGTTTCCGATACCGGGCCTTGCGGGCCGTGTTCGGAAATACATTATGACCGAGGCGAGGAACTTGGCTGTGGAAATCCGGACTGCGGACCAAATTGCGAACATTGCAAAAGAGTGGTCGAGATATGGAATCTTGTTTTTATGCAGTATTTAAAAAATGAAAAAGGGGAATACGAGCAGCTTCCGCAGACTAATATTGATACTGGCATCGGATTTGAAAGGTTGTTGTCATTATTGGACCAGAAGAGCGCTTCATATGAAACAGATTTATTTTCCTATTTTATCTCAAAACTTGAAGAAATTTCAGAAAAAAAGTATTTGGGAAACAAAAAAGCATTTAGAATAATAGCCGACCATATACGTAGTTCTGTTTTTGTCATCGCTGACGGAATTGAGCCAAGCAATGTTGGGCAGGGATATATTTTAAGGAGATTATTGAGGCGGACAATCAGATACGGGAAGATGCTCGATTTGAAACAGGAGTTTTGGATTCCACTAGTCGATATTATTATTGATAAATACAAAGACGTTTATCCGAATGTTTTATCAAAAAGAAACGAGATTATAGATATAATTAAAAAAGAAGAAGAGAAGTTTATAAAAACATTGGATAAGGGGCTGGAAAGAGTTTCAAGTATCGCTGAAGACGTTGACCCAGGAAAGAAAATTTCCGGGAAAGAAGCGTTTAATATTTATCAAAGCTATGGCTTCCCGATAGAAATGATAGAAGAAGAATTGGAAAAAAGAGGATTGGCTGTTGATGAAGATGAATTTAATGAAGAAATTAAAAAACATCAAAATATATCAAGGCAGGGAGCGGAAAAGAAATTCGGAGGAGTAGGGAAAAATGCGGGAGAAGAAGGAGCCAAACTGCACACAGCCACTCATTTATTGCACACAGCCTTAAGAAATATTTTAGGAGAACACGTGCAACAGATGGGTTCGGATATTAATTCCGAGAGATTGAGATTTGATTTTAAGCATATGGACAAAATGACCTCCGAAGAGATAAAGAAGGTTGAAGATTTAGTTAATTTAAAAATTAAGGAAGATTTAGAAATAAAGAAAGAAGAAATGAATATCGACGAGGCTTTAAAGTCAGGAGCCTTGGCTTTCTTTAAAGAAAAGTATCCTGATAAAGTTAAAGTCTGGACAATGTTTAATCCGCAAAGCGGGGAAGTCTTTAGTAAAGAAATCTGTGGCGGGCCTCACGCGGGGAAGACAAGCGAGCTGAAATCGTTTAGAATAGTAAAAGAGGAGAGTTCGAGCGCGGGAGTGAGAAGAATCAAAGCAGTTATAAACCAATAAAACATATGACAAGAAAAATATACGACATTATCCCGCCGGAACACCAAGAAGAGATTCATGAAGAAATGGCTACAGAATGTTCAGTCAGGGAGCCGATTAAAAGAAAAAAAGGGAAGTTTCCTTTTATTCCTTTATTTGTTTTGATTTTTTTATCACTAGTCGGAGTATTTTTCTTTGTCCAAGGCAAAGCCGAAGTGGAAATATTCCCGAATACGGAAGATGTTTCGGTTGAAGCGAATTTAACTATTGATACTTCCGAAGCAGTGATTGATTACGAGAAGAATGTTGTTCCCGGTATAATTTTTTCTGATAAGAGAGATGGTTCTGATAATTATCAAGCTACGGGAACCGATGATAAGGCGAAAAAAGCAGTTGGAACGATAAAGGTGTTTAATAAAATTAAACCGGCCAAAGCCTTAACCTTAATTAAAGGTACAAGATTTTTATCAGTCCCCGGAGAATTTATTTATAAGTCAGATTCCGCCTTTACTATTCCGGCGGCTAAATCTGATTCTACTCCCGGTTCAATTGAAATTAAAGTAACAGCTGCGGAAGCTGGTGCGAAATACAATATTAATTCGGCCACTTTTTCCCTTCCTGGATTAAACGGTTCCGAGTATTATTCAAACATTTGGGCTGAGACAGTTACGGCTCTGTCAGGAGGAGAAGAATCGCAGGTGAAGATAGTAACCAAGAACGATATTAGCTTGGCTGAAGATAAATTTGAAGAAAAATATGATGAAGAATCAAAGCAGGCTTTGATTGCCACGGCTCCTCAAGGTTATTCATATTTTCAAGAAGATATTTCTCCGAAGATTACCAATATGGTTGTTAACGCCAAGGAAGGGGATGAGGTTGACCAGTTTAACGTCTCGGGTCATATCGAGACCGAAGCGACTGTTTTCAGGGACGAGGACGTGGATAAATTAGGAGAGGGACTTTTTAAAAAAGAAATTTCTGAATTGAAAACAATTGTTCCCGGAAGTATCGCTTACGAAGTTAAAGAAAAGAAGTTAAATAAAGACGGAACGATTAGCTTGAAAGTTACATTCAAGGCGAAAATATACTCGTTACCAGAGAATTCATTCTTAATGGATAGTCTGATGGGAAAAAATACTAAATATTCGGCTTCTTTATTGGAGAACATTCCGGAAATAAAAAAGGTTGAAATAAAGATTTCTCCTTTTTGGAAGTGGAGTATTCCTAATAATGAAGAGAGGATAAACATCAAATTAAACTTTAGTGAAAACTAAGCTCAAATTAGCATTTACACTGATTGAATTATTGGTTGTTATTGCTATAATCGGAATTCTTTCCGGGCTGATTATCGTTACAATGAATGGAATGACCAATGGCGCGAATATTGCCAAAGCTCAAGTGTTTTCTAATTCCCTGAGAAATGCTCTAATGACAGGCTTGGTTTCGGAATGGAAATTAAATGGTGATGCTATCGATAGTTGGGCAGGCAATAACGGAACATTGTATGGTACAGCACATTGGAAGACGAGTTCGAGTTGTGTTTATGATGGGTGTTTTGAATTTAACGGAGCCAGCAATGATTGTTTTATTTTGAATGGTGATGTAGTATTGGGCGGGTCATTTACGGCTTCTTTCTGGGCCTATAGGGACACAAACAATACTTATGATATGGTATTAGGAAACATTAATGATTCTCAAAAAATAGGATTTAGTGTTAATTCGGATAAACTTTTTATGAGGGTATTACAAGGAGGAACCCTTGATAATACCAGTTCTGATGGTACAAAAACAAATCAATGGATTTTTGTGGTAATTACTCGCAATTCAAGTAATATTGTTTATAGCTACATTAATGCAGGAGTGGCAAAAGTATCTTTTAGTGGAGCTGCACAGTCAGGAAATTATACAATTAATAGAATTGGTAAAGACACCTTAAACTATTTTGATGGAAAAGTTGACGAGATTAGGATTTTTAGCGAAACCATTCCGATATCACAAATTAAACAAAATTATTATTCTGGCCTAAATAATCTTTTGGCGAGTGACCAGATAGACAGGGGAGAATACGAGAAAAGGGCTCTTGATTTAAATAACGGGTATGCTAAAAAGTAAATAATAGCAAGAAACGCTTTAATCTCTTGACCAAAAGCGAAAGTTTTGCTATTGTCTTAATATCCTTTCAAATGGTAAAAAAAGACGATAAGATTAAAAAAGACGGTATTGTATTGGAAAGTTTGCCAGACGGTTTTTTTAAGGTACAATTAGACGATGACCAGTCAGTAGTCCTGGCGCATTTGGCAGGTAAATTAAGAGTTTTTAAAATTAGGATACTTCCCGGCGATAAAGTTACCGTGGAAATGACTCCTTACGACGCGAGAAGAGGAAGGATAATATTCAGAAAAAAATAAGCATGAAAGTTAAACCATCGGTCAAGAAAATTTGTAAAGATTGTAAAATCGTCCGAAGAGAAGGACGCGTTTACGTTATTTGCAAGAAAAATGCTAAGCACAAGCAAAGACAGGGTGCATAATTAATTTATACTATGGCAAGAATCATCGGAGTTAACATTCCGGACGAAAAAGTAATAGAAATCGGGTTGTCCTACATCTACGGAATAGGACCGTCTTTGGCTAAAAAGATTTTAACTGATTGTAATATTCCTCTTAACAAGAAGGCAAAAGAATTGACTCAGGATGATATTAATTTGATAAAGCAGTATATTGAAAAAAACTACAACGTGGAAGGTGATTTGAAGAGGGAAGTAATGATGAATATTAAGAGATTAAAGGATATCGGTTCTTGGAGAGGTGCGAGGCATGCCAAAGGATTGCCCGTAAGAGGACAGACAACAAGGATTAACAACAGAACAGTAAGGCACAATGTCAGAAAGACGGTCGGTTCAGGAAGAAAAGCCGCTCCTACGCCTAAATAGAAAATAACACTATGGGGAAAAAACACGTAATACAAAAGAGCGAGGCAGAAATGATTAAGGAAGGCGAACAGCTGGAGAAGACTTTGGGTAAAGAGCAGAAAGTTTCTAAAGCTGCTGCGACAAGAGAAGGCAAGATTTGCATCTTTAGTTCATACAATAATACTATTTTGACTTTAACCGACACTATGGGTAATGTTTTGTCCAGCAAGTCGGCCGGAAAGATTGGATTTAAGGGAAGCAAAAAATCAACTCCTTTTGCGGCTTCAAAACTGGCTGAAACATTGGGACAGGTTGCCGAGAAGATGGGAATAAGGAAAATTCAGGTAGTAGTCAGGGGTATCGGCTCGGGAAGAGAGTCGGCCTTAAGATCAATCGCTAATCAGGGATTTGAAATAAGTTCAATTAAGGATGTTACTCCAATTCCGCATAATGGTTGCAAAGCTAAGAAACCGAGAAGGTTATAATTCAAACTATGAAACAAGCAAAGTGTAAAATTTGTAGGAGATTGGGAGATAAGCTTTTCCTAAAAGGGGAAAAATGTACTTCTGCCAAATGTGCTATGGTGAAGCGTCCGTTCGCACCCGGACAGAAGGCCAAGAAAAGAAGGTCTAATTTGACTGAGTTTGGACGCGAGATGAGAGAAAAGCAGAAAGTCAAAAAATGGTACAATGTTTCCGAATCGCAATTCAAAAAATATGTATTTGAAGTAATGGAGAACAGAACCTCAGAAATTGATGTTGCTTCCCAATTAGTTTCAAAGCTTGAAAGTAGATTGGATAATATTATTTTTAGAATGGGTTGGGCTAAGTCTCGTGGCCAGGCCAGATTATTGGTTACTCACGGACATTTCTTGGTCAATGGCAGAAAAGTTGATATCCCTTCATATAAAATCAGCGCCGGCGATACGATTTTGGTTAGAGAAGGTTCTAAAGGAAAGGAAATATTAAAAACTTTGCCGGAAACTATGAAGAAATACAGCTTGCCCGCATGGCTATCTTTTGACGGAGACAAAATCGAAGGAAGAGTCATGAGGCTTCCTACTTCGGAAGACGTCCAATTGCCTTCTGAAATTTCAACAATCTTTGAACACTATTCAAGGTAATAATAAATATAAAAAATATGATTCCATTGCCAACGTCAATCAAAACAAAAAAGGTTAGCGACAATCACGCAATATTCGACATTGAGTCGCTTTATCCCGGCTACGGAATTACTCTCGGTAATGCCATCAGGAGAGTGCTTTTGTCGTCTTTAACCGGTGCAGCCGTGACAGAGGTGAAAATCAAGAATGCCCCTCATGAGTTTGCCACGCTTGAAGGCGTAAAAGAGGATGTTTTACACATTTTAATGAATTTGAAACAGCTAAGGTTCAAGTCCTTTATCGATGAGCCTCAGACGGCAATTTTAAAGGTTAAAGGAGAGGCTGAAGTTTCAGGAAAAGATTTTGAATGCCCAGCTGATTTGAAATTAGCCAACCCGGACTTGCATATTGCGACAATAACTGATAAAAAAACAGAGTTGGAGATTGAGATTAAGATTGAGAAGGGGGTCGGATATGTATTCGAAGATAAAGAAGAAAAGAAGGATGTTGGAGTAATCGGAATGGATGCCATTTATACTCCCATCAAGAAAGTCAATTACGTTGTTGAAAACATGAGGGTCGGGAACAGAACCGACTTTGATATGATTGCTTTGGAAATAGAAACCGACGGAACCATATCTCCGGAAGAGGCTTTTGCCGAATCCTTAGGTATTCTTTTGGCCCAATTCGGATTCTTGTCTCAAGAAATGAGCGGAGCGGTTGCCGAAATTAAAGCCGAGGAAGTTGCGGAAGTGAAGGAGAAGCCGAAAAAGAAAACAACAAAGAAAAAGGCAAAATAACATGAAAAAATTACAGAAAGGAAGAAGATTACATAGAGAGAGAGACCAAAGGAAAGCGCTTCTGAAGACTTTGGCTACATCATTGATTTTAAAAGAAAAGATAATGACAACCGAAGCCAAAGCCAAGGAGCTTTCTCCTTTTGTGCAGAGAAAGATTACCAGAGCGAAAGTCGGAGACATGGCTGCCCGCAGATATTTAGCCACCCTTTTTACAGCCAAAGCGGTTAAGAAATTAATGGAAGATTTGGGAGTAAGATACAAAGACAGAAAAGGAGGCTATACAAGGATTATAAAGATAGGGCAGAGAAAGTCGGATAGTTCTAAAATGGCCTTTATTCAATTAGTTTAATGATTATGAAAAACGAAGTTAAGACAACTAAAGAAAGGATTGTGATTGATGCGACCGGAAAGGTTTTAGGGAGGTTAGCCGCTGAAGTAGCTTTGATATTGCAGGGAAAGAAAAGCGTTGACTATGCTCCGAATAAAGAACCCAACAATGTCGTTGTGATTTTGAATGCGAACAAAATGAAGATTACAGGAAAGAAGTTAGAGAATGAAACATATTTTAAACACACCGGATACCTAGGAAACGACAAGCATATTCCTATGGGAAAGATATTCGAAAAGAACCCGGGACAATTATTAAAGTTTGCGGTTAATGGAATGTTGCCTAAGAACAGATTAAGAGACAGGCATTTAAAGAGATTAAAGTTTGAATAATATATGGCTGAGAAAAAAACAACAAAAAAACCTGCGGTGAAAAGGACTGCTCCTAAAAAGGAGACCAAGAAAAAGGTTGCCGAGGTTAAAGAAGAAGTGAAGGAAGTAAAGATTGAAACTAAAGTTGAAACCATTGATTTTGGCATTCCGACAAGATTTGATGACGATGACGATTTTGTCATTAACGAAGAAGATTTCAAGAATGCCGGAGACAGGTATTTTGAAGGAACAGGAAGAAGGAAGACTGCCACCGCCAGAGTTCGCCTATACACAAAAGGGGACAAGGGAATGGAAGTTAACGGGATGGATTACAAGAAATACTTCCCGACCAGAGGACTTCAAACATCGGCATTGGAATCACTGGACAAAATGAAGTCATTGGACAGATTCAAAGTTACGGCTACGGTTAAGGGAGGCGGAGTCAATTCTCAAGCCGAAGCAGTAAGACATGGAATCGCAAGAGCATTGGTGGTATTTAATCCCGACTACAGAAAGAGATTGAGAAAGGCAGGATTCTTAACTAGAGATCCGAGAATGAAAGAAAGAAAGAAGTTTGGACTAAAGAGAGCGAGAAGAGCTCCGCAATGGTCAAAACGTTAATATTTAAAGAGACACTTTCGGGTGTCTCTTTTTGACTAATATATTTTGATAAAAAAATAGAGGATGCATTGTGCAGAGCCTCATGTTTCTTCGATCATGCGTTTTACGATTTCTGGGTCTCTCATGAATTGAGCATGCTTGATGCCGCACATGGTTTTAACGATTGTCAGGTCGCACATCTTGTTGAATATTTCAATCGGATATTCGACACGATCGTCTCCGAAGTCGGCGCCGTTCGTGGAGATGACTATGGTCACCTTCTTTCCTGCAGCTTTCAGTTCGTTCAATCTTTGAAAGAGTCTTCCCTGAAGAGAGCCGTTCTTCAGCTCTAGGAAACCCGGAAGGAACCAGAAGATTTTTTCGATAGCTTTCCATTTGACCGTTCCTAGTGGAGGAGCAATCAAGATGTATTCATCCGCATCCATAAATGTAGTCAGTATCGAGACTATCCCATAACTGTGAGTGTAGACTCTCTTTATGTCCCTCTTGTCCATGTTCGCGAGTTCAATCTCTGCGGTATGGACCGGGGAGAAGTGGTCGCTGGTCGTCAGCAATGTCTTGCTGAATAAATAATTCTTCCTTTCTTCCCTGAAGACATCGAGCAGGTATGGTTCCCGCCCATTTGCCTCAAGAGTTTTTGTGAGTTCGAGTGCATGTTTTCCCGCATTCTTTACGTAGCCGGTGGCAATAACATCCAATGTAATCACTCCTTTTTAAAGGTGCTTAGCTTATGCTAGGCATATATAAATTATAACATAAGATATACATTTGTCAAACATCTAACTGGACCTGTTGTTTTTTATCTCGGATATATTAAAATGGAAATATGAATATAACAATATACAAAGATTCAATAAACGGATTCAATGTATTCAAGAATAATATTATATTATTCCTTTCTATTTCTTTGATTTCAGCGATTATTTCCTTTTACGGTATTCCTTCTTTTGTGAAAGGTAATATTACCGAACAAGCTATCAATCAAGAGCTTAACACTATGGGTTATGGAGGAATGATGGTTTTTTCTACAGATCAAATAATAGAATCAATGATTTATTCGACACAATTCTTAGTGGTTCTAACCGTTTTATTTATCATAGGATATATCGTTAAACATATTATTGATAAAAGATTATTCAATTTTAAGAGATGGAGAGACTGGAAATTCTTTTTGTATATTTCCGCAATAACATTTTTAGAAATATATATTTTGGGAAATGTATTTTTTAGCGTTTCTACCAGTTTTATTGGGAGCATAGCGATGATGGTTCTCTATTCTTTTATAACCGTTATCTCTTCGGCTATTTTACTTCCTCAAGAAATTAAGTTTTAGCTTTATTTATCCAATTCGACAATCTGGTCTATTTTTATTTGTGCTACGAACTCGGGAACGTGGCTGACTAAAATCATCGCTCCTTCGTATTTATTAAGGGCGGCTGCAATGATGGGCAAGTGCCTGAAGTTTATATGATTAGTCGGTTCATCAAGTATTAATAATCCGGGCCTTTGTAAAACCAGCCTGGCAAAAGCAACCAATCCTTTTTGTCCCTCAGACAAATCACCAATCTTAGTTTTAATTATGTCTCCGTCAATTAAAAATCCGGCAGCTATGGCGCGGACATTATCTTTCGTAGTTATATCTGTAATTGAAGATAATGATTGTATCACCGTCTCATCAAAATTAAGAGTAGAGAAGTCCTGGCGGTAGTAGCCTATTTTTATTCCCGGAGCAATTACGGCATTTTTATTCTTTCCCAAAACCAATGATTCAAGGAGAGTAGTTTTTCCTATTCCGTTAGGGCCCATTAAAAGCAAATGCTCTTTTTTTCTTAAGGAGATGTTGGCTTTTTTAATAACATTTTTGCGGTTTTTAATAATCGAAAAAGCAGAGATGTTTACTATTTCTCCAGACAAGTTAGCTTGGGCTGGAATAACAAAAGGGCGGATAGTCTTATCCTCTCTTCTAATAACAACTTTCTGGCTTTCCAGTTCTTCTGCTTTTTCCCTCATTTTCTTTGCGACTAATCTCAAGTTTCCTCCTTTATCCCTAAAGAAGTTAGACTTTTCTTTGTTTTCTTGAATTTCTTTACTTAACTGAGCGTTTTTCATATTTTCTTTTTCAATACGGATGGATATTTCTTTTACCACGTCGTGGTAGTTTCCGTTATACTTTTCAACCTTTGAATTGAAAACATCAAGATAGAGGACGCCTTCGGTAAAGGCGTTAAGAAAATCGGCATCGTGGGAAATGACAATGCAAGTTTTCTTGTAATCAATTAAAAATTTAGTTAAATGAGCTATTCCCAGTTTGTCTAAATTGTTAGTCGGCTCGTCTAGCAAGAGCAGATCCGGGTTTTGGATTATTGCGGAAGCTAAAAGAAGCCTGGCTTGCTGTCCGCCAGAAAAAGATTTTACAGTTTTATCATGCGGCGCATCCAGATTGACTGTTTCAAGAACGGCATCTATTTTTGGGTCAATGTCGTACACTTTTTCTTTAAAGCATTTTTCAAAGAATTCCCTTATCGTCAATTCCATTTGATCGCGGGGAATAACCTGGAGGGCGGTTGCAATTGAGAGCCCTTGTTCAATATTCACTTGGCCGTCTGAGGGCTTTAAGACACCGGTCATGAGTTGAAAAATTGTGCTTTTGCCCGCTCCGTTTTGTCCCATCAAAGCAATTTTTGATTCTCGGCGGACAGAAAAATCAGCCTCGTCTAGGATTTTCCTATGATCGTACTCAAAAGAGACTTTATTAAACCTTACTATTACTTCGTTTGGCATTTTTTTACAATAATTGCTTAGAATCTTTTATTATCATGAATTAGGAAAAATTACTATAGTTAATGATGATTGACAATGTAAAAATATAGTTATAATCTGTTAGAAGAACAAAATGTTCTTTTACAGAGGCATGACATGAAGACAAAGAGATTGGTTTTCAAGAAAGTAGTATTTTACGGGATGCTCTTTAATCTTCTTGGAGACATTTTAATGTGTAAAGTGTACGGTTCGAGTGATAAAGTATTTCCGGGCGGACTCGTTAATACTAGAGACATAGCTGGCTACGATGATGAAACATGGCTTCGTCGATTTTTCGGGAGGGCCTTTGAAGAACAGGCGGGTATACCATCCGAAATAATCGAAGCAATGATCCAGTCGATGCCGGCTCATTACATCACATACAGCAACGATCTCTCAGTCTTGTACGTGGGTATTATTATCGGAAAGACAGACTTTAAGCCTAAGACGGCACACTTTATCAGGGTCGTAGATTTTCTCCGCATGGTAAACTTCGGAGTAATTAAACGGCCGATAAAACGTCTTGGATTGCGTGCATTCATAAGCCGAGATTGTCCCAATGAAAGTTATCAAGAGATTGCTGTTAAAGTACTGAAAAAGGAACACAAATAACGCTCATATTTTTAAGAGCGTTTTCACTTTTATGGCATTACTTTATTCTCCGAAACCATGAATTCGTTCTGGCTCAAGATGAATAGTTTTTTAGTGTTGCCGTTGAAGAATATTTTTGAAGCATTCTTATCTAATTCAAAAGAGTTGATTTTATCCCTATTGTCGATTTCGCTGATATTCAGCTTGCTATTCAAAGCATATACAAAGTAATCTCCGTTAAGCCACTTAATATCGGTTATGCTTTTAGAGAATTTGGAGATAGAAATTGTAGAATAGGCCTTCTTGAAGAAGGGGGCTTCAGTGTCTTTTAGTAATAATAAATAGAGCTCGTTGTCTGCAACAAAGATTATTCTGTCATAAAAAGGAGTGTATTCTATTTTAGTTTTAGATTCAAATAATTTATCAAAAACCTTTGTATCTTTATTGAGCAAATATATTGTTTTCCCGTTTTCAAGTAGGAACAGTTCATTTTCCATAGAAATCAATTCATACTGTTTGGCGGAATTTATTTGGAACGGTTCCTTTGATATTTTTTCGCTCGTGCCTACGACCGTTCCGGTCTTTATAACATCCCCGTCTTCTAAAGAATAAATGTAACCGTTAGAGAGAGTGAATGTTTCAACTTTTTCTTTTTTAAAAAGAGTAGGATTTGTTTTTTTATCGACATTTACTTCGTATATCTGGTTATTGGATTGGTAGTAGAAAGACGCTTCGTTGTTGGGGTCAAAGAATATGTTTTCCGTTTTGCTGCTGAAGTTTTTAATCAGTGTTATTGTGGCTGTCTGCCCTTCAAGATTAAGCAAGTAATGCAGTCCAGCATTTGTTTTAATTAAGGCTCTTTTTCCGCTCGGAGAAAATACTACGTCGGAAATATTATAGGGAGACTGTTTATTGTTAAGCAGTTTTTTTGACTCTTTTTTTTCAGAGTCGTAGGAGAATAGTTCGTTTGAAAAGGTTAATAATACGAATCTGCTGTTATCGGGATATGGATAAAAGTTTTTTATATCCGTATCAATTGAAGAAAAATTTATTTCATTAGGGAAGAGAATAACGTATTTAGCCTCGGCTACATTTTTTTCTTTTACTTCGAGAGTTTTTTCCCATGAATGGTACCCAGCTTTTTCTATTTTTATACTGTGATTTTTGGGAAGCAAATTCTGTATCAAAATTTCTCTCGAAAATCCCGAGGTTCTGTTCTGGTACTTTTCGTCTATTGAAATATCTGCATCTCCCGGATTAGTTTTAACATATACTCCGCCCGTTTCTAGGAATTTCATCTTGTTAAAATCAAAGCGGTATCCTTGGGAATACATGATAAGTGCAGGGCCGACGAAAAAGAAGATAACGACTAGGAGTATAAATAGTGAGGTTCTGCTTCTTTTGGTCATATACTACATTTATACATCAAAAACCGTCTCTTGCCAATTCCCTTTTTTTTGGATAGAATGAGATAGAAATATGAAGATAGGAATAGACTTAGGAACTAAAAATTCGCTCGTATTCATTCCCAACAAGGGAGTGGTTTTAAACGAGCCGTCAGTAGTGGCTGTTTCTCTGCTTGAGAACAAGATTTTGGCTGTCGGACACGAGGCTAAAGAAATGATCGGCAGGGCTCCTGAATCAATTCAGGTTTTTAGGCCTTTGAGAGACGGCGTCATCGCCGACTATAGAACTACGCAGGCGATGCTCAGACATTTTATTTCTAAAGTCAATACGGGATTTTCTAGATTTTTCAAACCGGAATTATTAATCGGAGTTCCGGCCGGAATAACTTCGACTGAAAAAAGAGCCGTGATTGAATCTGGACTTTTAGCCGGAGCCAAAGAAGTGTTTGTGGCCAAGGAGCCGATTCTTTCGGCCATCGGTGCGGGCATTCCTATTAATTCTGCTTCCGGACATTTGATTATTGATATAGGGGGTGGAACGTCCGAGGTGGCTGTAATTTGTCTGGGAGGAATAGTCAACGCTCAGTCATTAAGAGTGGCCGGAGACGAACTCGATGTTGCTATTTCAGAGTATATAAAAAACAAGCACGGTCTGGCTATCGGAGAACAAACGGCTGAAGACATTAAAATAAAGATAGGAACGGCTGTTACAGAAAAAGATCCGAAGTATATGGATATAAGAGGAAGAGATTTGGTTTTGGGGTTGCCTAAAAACATTAAAGTTTCTTCGAATGAAATTTGTGAGGCCATATCCGAACCCTTAACGGAAATAGTCCAGTGCGTTAAAAATGTTTTAAGGGAAACTCCTCCTGAATTATCCGCCGACATTATGGACAAGGGAATGGTTGTTGCCGGAGGAGGAGCGTGCTTGAGGAATATCGCAGTTTTGCTTTCCAGGTCAACCGGAGTTCCTTGTTTTGTTGCCGATGATGCTTTGAGTTGCGTTGCCAAAGGAACCGGTGCGGTTTTGGATAATCTTGATTTATACAAAAAAAGCATAATGGCTAAGAAGTAATATATGGAGGAAGAAAAATTTGTAATCCATGGAGGAAAAAAATTATCCGGAGAAATAGAAGCGAGGGGCTCGAAAAATGCAGCCTTTCCTGTTTTAATTGCGACGCTTTTAACCGACGAGGATTGCATTATAGATAATATTCCGTTAGTTGAAGATATTTTGAGAATTCTTGAAATATTTGAAAGCATGAAAGTTAAGGTTGAATGGCTGGGAAAGAGGAAGGTTAAAATCAACGCTAAGAATCTCGACCCTTCGAAAATAAATTCTAAAATAATATTAAAGTTAAGAGGTTCGATACTTTTGTTTGGAGCATTGCTGGCCAGATTCGGAAAAGCAAGCCTGCCCCAGCCGGGAGGATGCGTCATCGGGGCCCGCCCGATTGATACCCATTTGGATGCTTTTTCGCAGATGGGTGTTATGATTAAAGAAAAGAGAGACAGGATTACAATGGTTGCTCCCGAGAATCTGAAAGACAATATGGTTATAATGGATGAATTGTCTGTTACTGCCACGGCAAACGTAATGCTGTTCAGTAGCTTACTTAACGAAGAGGTTGTAATTAAGGTTGCCGACGGAGATTACCAGAATCAGGAATTAGCCAAGGTCTTGAAAAAGATGGGAGCAAAGATTTCGGGAGTAGGACAGCATACTTTAAAAATAAAAGGAGCGAAAAAGTTATGGGGTTTTAAACATTTTTTAATGTATGACCCGATTGAAGCCGGCACTTTTATTATCATGGCACTGGCGACCAAGGGAGACATATTAGTCAAAAATGCTGAATATCCATTTTTAGAATTTGCTTTGAAGAAATTGGAAGACTGCGGAGCTAAGTTCGAGATTGTAAAAAAAGAAGGTGATTTAGTCGATGTCCATGTTCTTCCCTCAAAAAATATCAGAATTAGAAAAATGCAGAGTTTGCCTTTTCCCGGATTTCCTTCAGACCTTCTTTCGGTTTTGGGGGTTTTGGCTACCCAGACCAGAGGAGTCACTTTAATCCACGACCCCCTTTATGAAGGAAGGCTAAAATATATGGAAGGGTTAACTAAAATGGGAGCGGATATTTTCTTTTCCGACCCGCACCGCGCGACGATTAACGGAATTACAAGATTGTACGGAGCGGACATGGGTTCTTTTGATTTGAGAGGCGGAGCGTCGCTCATAACCGCCGGCCTTATCGCCGAAGGAAAGACGATAATCAGGAATATTTATCAGGTGGATAGAGGCTATGAAAAGATAGAAGAAAGGCTTGAGAAATTGGGAGCGGATATTAAAAGAGTAAAAGATTAAAATGACAATCGGACACAAAAAACAGAAAGAGATATTGGGTAAAATTATCAAGAGTAAAAATATTCCTCATGCAATTCTTTTTTCCGGGCCGGATAAGATTGGGAAGAAGAAGGTTGCTATAGAGTTCATTAAAAGTATTTTTTGTGAAAAAGGATGCGGCGAGTGCTATGCCTGCAGAACGATAGATTCCGGGAACTTTCCCGACTTGGCGATGCTTTCTCCGGTTGACGGAAATATTGAAATAGAACAGGTGAGGAATTTGCAGAACAGATTGTCTTTAAAGTCTTACAACAATTACTTGAAAGTCGGGATAATAGACGATGCCCACTTGATGAGAAAAGACGCTCAGAACGCTCTCTTAAAGACATTAGAAGAACCGAAGGGGGACACTCTATTGATTGTTATTACTTCGTATCCAGAGATGCTTTTACCGACGATACGTTCAAGATTGCAACAGGTTAAGTTTTCTGCGGTTTCAAGAAAAGACATAGAGGAGCATTTAATTTCCCTGGGAGCTGATAACGAGAAGGCAAAAGAAATAGCGATGATTTCTTCGGGGCAGATAGGGAAGGCGATAGAATTTTTAAGCGATCCGGAGAAACTGGATTTATTTAACGAAGCGATTAAGAACATCGTATCATTATGTAAATCGAGCATGTATAAGAGGTTTGAGTTTGCAAAAGACTTCAAGGAGAATCAAGATGACATCGTTAATGTATTAGATATATGGGAGAGGTTTTTCAGGCGAGAATTATTGTTAAAAATATTCAACGGAAAAGGATTATTGAATTATTCATTAAGGAAACTGAAAGAGGTGATAGACGAACTGGAGAAAACAAAATATTTAGTTGAAAATACAAATGTTAATAAAAAGTTAGCTTTAGAAAATTTATTAATAAATTTATAAACATATGTACGAACAAATTATTAAAGAAAAAGAACCGGAAATGGACAAGGTCTTAGACTTTGTCACTAAAAAGATTTCAAGTTTCAGAACCGGCAGAGCCACCCCGGCTTTAGTCGAAAGTATTCAGGCTGAGTGCTTTGGACAAATGATGCCGATTAAGCAATTGGCCGCTATTTCCGTTCCGAACGCAAGACAGCTTAGTATTCAGCCATGGGATAAGTCATATATGGAGGCGATAGAGAAAGCTATTTTAAGAGAGGGAGCCGGATTGTCTCCGATTATCCAAGGAGATGTTATCGTAATCAATATGCCTCAGATGTCGGAAGAATTAAGAAAGGAGCTGAGTAAAGCGATTTCACAGATTAACGATGATGCTAAAAGAACGGTAAGAAAATACAGAGATGAAGCCTGGTCGGATATTCAAGAAAAAACCAGGGAAGGCTTAATCAGGGAAGACGACAAATTTAAAGCTAAAGATAAATTGCAGGAAGTGGTTGATAAGTATAATAAGAAAATAGACGAGTTAATTGACCGCAAGAAAGCGGAAATAGAAGGATAATATGTTTTTAATAGATTTTATTGCTTTTCTTTTCGTATTGGGAGTAGTTGTTTTCGTCCACGAGTTGGGACATTTTGTCGCGGCAAAAACTTCAGGAGTGGGAGTTGAGGAATTTGGAATAGGATTTCCCCCGAGGCTATACAAAAAGAAAATAGGAGAAACTCAGTATTTTATAGGTGCCATTCCTTTCGGAGGAATGACCAGAATTTTTGGCATGGATGAAATGGACGAAGAAAAAGACAAGAATTCAAGAGCGTACGAATCGAAAAGTGCTTGGAAAAAATTATGGATTTGTTCGGGAGGAATAATCTTTAATTTGATATTTGCCGCCCTTGCTTTTTATGTCCTTATCATTTCTTCGGGATTCAAATCGGAACAGCCTTTGGTTTTTCCCGGCTATCATTTTCCTTTTGGGAATCAGGTCAATCAAATTATGATTGGGCAAGTCGTAAAAGGCTCTCCAGCCGAAACGGCAGGATTGAAATCTTACGATATTATTTCCTCCGTTAACGGGAACGCAATTAACGGATACGAAGATTTTCAAAAAATCGTTCTTGAAAATAAAGGCAAGGAAGTCGTTTTAAAATTAAATGATAATAGGGATATTAATATTACTCCGAGAGTCGAGTATCCTGCCAATGAAGGTTCTCTTGGTGTGTCGTTGAGAGAAGTTGCAGTTTTAAATTATTCAACTTTACCTGAAAAGGTTTTTGTCGGGTTTTTGCATGCATATAATATTACGGATTATTCATTGTCAGCCATGGGAGAATTGATTTCCTATTCCATAGTTCATAGGTCTCCGGAAACTTTGACTAATTCACTGGCCGGCCCGGTGGGAATATTCGCTATCACTAAAATTACTCTTACCAGGGGATTTTATGAAGTATTTAATTTAATAGCGATTCTTTCTATCGCTTTAGGAGTCAGTAATTTGTTACCTATTCCGGCGATGGACGGAGCCAAGCTTATTTATATCGGCCTTCAGAGTTTTAATAAGAAAGTTTTCAGCAAGGAATTGCAGATGAGAATAGAAAAATTCGGCGCAATATTCTTAATACTGCTCGCCGTTCTCATCGTCTTTAAAGATTTATTTCAATTCAAAGATATAATATTTAAATAATATGAAGCAGACAGAACTGTTTACCAAAACTTTCAAAGAGAATCCCAAGGACGAAGTGAGCTTGAACGCTCGGCTGTTAATCAGGGGCGGTTTTGTTGATAAATTGTCTGCCGGAATATATACTTTTTTGCCTTTGGGGTTGCGGGTGGTTAACAAGATTGAAAATATCGTAAGAGAAGAAATGAATAATATTGAAGGCCAGGAAATATTAATGCCGTTGTTACATCCAAAGGAAATTTGGGAAGAGTCTGGGAGATGGAACGTTCCGGAAATGTACAAGATTAAAGATGAGAATTTAGGATTGGGCTGGACGCATGAAGAGATTATAAGCTCTTTAATGAAAAAATATATTTTGTCTTCCAAAGACCTGCCCAGATATGTTTATCAAATTAATACTAAATTCAGAAATGAGCCTCGTGCTAAATCGGGAGTTTTACGAGGCAGAGAATTCAGAATGAAAGATTTGTATTCCTTCCATTCTAATGAAAAAGAATTAGACGAATATTATGAACGAGTCAAGCAGGCCTATTTCAGAGTATATGAAAGATGCGGACTTAAGGAAAAGACATATTTAACCAAAGCTGCCGGCGGAGAATTTTCAGAAAGCTTATCCCACGAGTTCCAAACGATAACTTCGGCCGGAGAAGATATAATATATATTTGTAAAAAATGCGGAGTCGCTTTTAATAAAGAAATATTCAAAGGAAGATGTGATTGCGGAAGCGAAGATTTTACAGAAGAAAAAGCGATTGAAGTCGGGAATATATTTAAGCTGGGGAATAAGTATTCTAAAGTGTTCGGCTTAAAAAATGAAGACGGAAGCAATGTCATTATGGGTTGTTACGGAATCGGAATTACCAGATTAGTCGGTGCGATTGTGGAGATGTTTAATGACGATAAAGGAATAATCTGGCCGGAGACTGTCGCTCCTTTTACCGTCCATTTAATTTCTTTAGACGGCGGAGATTCGGAAATCGAGGCCAAAGCTGACGAAATTTACGGCATTTTACAAAATTCAAATATTGAAGTATTATATGACAACAGGAACGACAAGGCAGCCGGTGAAAAATTAAACGATTGTGATTTGTTGGGTATTCCTTTGAGAATCGTGGTATCCGGTAAAACCTTAAAAGAAGAGAGTGTTGAGCTGAAGAAAAGAAAAGAAGTGAAAACAGAATTGGTGAAAATAAAAGAATTAAAAGATTTTCTAAAAAATGAAACTTAATTTAAGTATTAACTTAGACAGGTTTACTTCCGGATTGTCGCAGGACATCGCCATTGATTTGGGAACGGCCAATTGTTTGGTATATGTCCGTGGGAGAGGAATTATTCTGTCCGAACCTTCAGTTGTTGCTTTAAATAAAAAAACAGGGCAGGTTTTAGCGATAGGAAGAGAGGCTGAAAAAATGGTGGGAAAAACTCCTGGCCATATTGTGGCAATCAGGCCTCTTGTTAACGGGGTAATTTCCGATTTTGAAGTGACGGAGCAGATGCTTAGATTTTTAATTGAAAGAGCCAGACAAGATAAGTTTACATTTTTAAAACCCAGAGTTATCGTCGGAATTCCTTCAGGAGTGACCGAAGTTGAAAAAAAAGCGGTTAAGGACGCAACTAAATCAGCCGGAGCGAGAGAAGTATTTTTGATTGAAGAGCCGATGGCTGCGGCAATCGGAGCGAGAATGCCGGTACAGGAACCGTCAGGGAATTTTGTCGTTGATATCGGAGGGGGAACGACCGAAGTGGCTGTCATTTCTTTAGGAGGAATCGTTGTTTCAAAAAGTTTGAGAATCGCGGGAGATAAGTTGAACAATGATATAATCCAATTCGCTCAGGATAAATATAAATTATTAATTGGAGTGAGAACTGCGGAGAAGATTAAGATTCAGATAGGAGCGGTATATTTTGAAAAAGAGCCAACAAAGCTGGAAAAGAAAGAAATGGCCATGAGAGGCAGGAACTTAGTCTCAGGTCTTCCTGAGGAAGTTATAATTTCCCAGCTTGATGTTAAAAAAGCATTGGATAGGTCAATCAATCAGATAATTTCGGAAATAAAAAATACGATAGAAATGACACCGCCGGAATTATTGGCGGACATTATGAAAAAAGGAATTGCTTTAGCTGGAGGAGGAGCGCAATTAAGAGGATTGGACAAATTGATTGTTAAGGAAACAAATATTCCGACATACATCATTGAAGACCCGATGACCGCGGTCGCGAGAGGAGCGGGAATGGTTTTGGAGAATCTTGATGAATTCCACGATGTCTTAGTTGAGACGGAAGATTTACAGCCACCAAGATAATAAAAAGAGCAACCGAAAGGTTGTTTTTCGGTTG
>Ga0172381_10001829_pt1 | contig 24356 bp, 21 predicted proteins | sample Leawel6488metaG_FD_119754 | JGI IMG/M metagenome (GOLD analysis project Ga0172381, IMG submission 119754) | Leachate microbial communities from a municipal landfill in Southern Ontario, Canada - Leachate well 64-88 metaG | ecosystem: Engineered > Solid waste > Landfill > Unclassified | place... | reverse complement strand
TTCTATTTACTGAATAAATGGTTTATAATGGGAATAAGTTTCAAAAAACCCTTTGTAGGAGGGGAGAGGGGTCATATTTATGGATAAAAAATTAGTAATTGCAAATTGGAAGTTGCATTTTTCTGTACCCGAAAGTACGGTTAAAATCGAGAAATTAAAGAAGGATTTTGCCAAGGTAAAAAGAGTAGAAGTTGTAATCTGTCCAAGTTTTATCGATATTTATCCAGCATCGAAAGAGTTGCAAAAAACTAACATAGTGTTAGGAGCCCAGAATTTATTTTATAAGGATGAAGGGGCTTACACCGGCGAAGTTTCTGCTGTTGCTTTAGAGCATTTTATTAAATATGTGCTGGTCGGTCATTCGGAAAGAAGATTACTTTTCAACGAGACGGATAAACAAATATCTCAGAAAGCTGAGGTTGCTGTAGCTCACGATATCACCCCAGTGATTTGTGTTGGCGAGACTCTTCATGACAAAGAGGATGGGTTGTCAAAGGTCGTTGTTATGAATCAAGTGGAAACTTGTTTAAGTCATCTGACGGCAAGCGAAGTTGCTGAATCTGTCATTGCCTATGAACCTGTTTGGGCTATTGGTACCGGTCATGTCTGCAAGATCGAGGATGCAGAAGCGATGGCAATGAACATTAGAAACCTAGTAAAGGCTTTGTATGGAGACAAGCCATCGAAGAGTATTCGCATTCTTTATGGTGGAAGTATAGATGATAAAAACGTTAAAACTTTTTCAAAATCAAACAAAATTGACGGTGTTTTGGTTGGAAGTGCAAGCTTAGACCACAAAGAGTACACAGCTATCGTCAAAGCGTTTGATAATGGGAATAAAGCCAAAAAATAATGTTAGTTACGACTAAAGACTTATATAGGAACGCAAGAAAAAAAGGCTACGCTGTAGGAGCTTTTAATGTGTCTACCCTTGAGGCAATTAAAGCGGTTATTAATGCGGCCATGAAGTTGAGATCCCCTGTTATTATAGAGACAAGCGAGCGAGAGATGGCTTTTCTGGAACCCGCGTTGGTTTTTGATATTGTCAAGGAGTTGGCTGAAAACCTAAGAATACCGGTAGGTCTTCATCTGGACCATGGCAAAAATATCGATAATGTCAAACAGGCAATTGGGGCTGGCTATACCTCCATTCATTTGGATGGATCCAGCCTGTCGTATGCAGAAAACGTCAAGTTGACCCAGGAAGCTGTTGGTCTGGCTCACGCACGAGAGCTGACAGTTGAAGGTGAATTGGGTCATATCGCGGGTTCTAGCGAAAGGCATGATGAGAGCATTAAAATTGATCAAGACATGCTAACAGATCCAGAATTAGCCAAAAAATTTGTTAAAGAAACAGGGATAGATATTTTAGCAGTTTCAATCGGAAATATTCATGGAGTCTATACTAGCGAACCGAAGCTGGATTTTGCTCGACTTCAGGAAATCAAAGAGATAGGCTTGCCAATGTCGCTTCATGGTGGGTCTGGTATCCAAGAAGAGCAAATAAAAAGGGCTATTAGTTTGGGTATCACCAAGATTAATGTAAACACTGAACTCCGTGAAGCATATACAAACACGCTTCGCGCAGAACTAGAAGAAGATCCAGACGAAATTGTTCCTTATGAATATCTGCCTGAGGAGATTGAGGCGATTGAAGATATTGTGGAGAAAAAAATAAGAATGTTTGGTTCGGAAAATAAAATATAAATAGTTTGAAAGTCGGTAAGTTTATCAAGAAGAAATCTAGCTTAGTAACTTAGGAACTGAAAACTTAAAACTACAGAGGAGGGGAAATGGGAGATTTTAATCAGAACGAAGAAAAACAGTCCGCAGAAATGACCGATAAGTCATATCACACTGGCTTTAATTGGAAACGAGCGCTAGTTACTGCAGCTTTTGTTTTTGCAGCTGCTGGTGTTGTGGGTGGGGTGACTTGGTACTTGATGGATCAAAACGAAGAAGACATTAAAGCATCAAATGATAAATCAACCCAGGAAATGCAAAAGACAATCACAAACCTAAAAAATGAAGTTGCTTCCTTGAATAAGGACAAAGAAACGGCAACGGATTGGAGGGTTTACAAAAATACACAATATGGCTTCCAGTTAACCTTCCCTGAAAGTTGGAATGGCTACAAATTTTATGCCCAAAACATCGAAGGTTCAGCACAAACTTGGTATGTCGAACTACCAACAACTGATGCCAATTATGCCAAAGCAGATTCTACGCACGAAGCTGGCTATTCCAGCCTTTTCGCTATTAGTGCATATACACAAGAACAGTGGACAGCCTTACAAGGAGAAGAAGGGCCCAAGCCAACACAGATTGGTACTAGCGGAAATTATGTTTTCGCATATTCTCCAGCCCAAGCCGGCCCGTCTGATATATCATCCAAGACCGCAGATGTTAAAACAATAATCGCAACATTTAAGTCATTGTAGGGAGAATATGAGCAAAAATATTTTATGGTTTAAGGAAGTAGGTAAGGACGATGGAGCAATCGTTGGCGGTAAAGGCGCAAATCTCGGTGAGTTAACTCAAGCAGGATTGCCGGTACCGCCAGGGTTTATTATCACTTCCGAAGCGTATTTTGCTCATATAAAAAAAACTGGACTTGATCAAAAAATTAGTTCTCTTCTTGATGGATTTGACAAAGAAGATTCCAAAGATTTGCAAGAGAGAGCCGAAAAAGCTCAAAAACTAATCGTTGGCACCTCTTTGCCCGAGGATGTCCAAAAGGAAATAATAGATGCCTATATGAAATTAAGCGTCGAGAGTAGGACTCATATTGAGGAGCTCTTCGTTGCTGTTCGTTCGAGTGCAACTGCTGAAGATTTGGCTGGTGCGTCCTTTGCTGGACAGCAAGCAACCTACCTGAACGTGATTGGCAAGAATGGGGTTCTAGATGCAGTGAGAAGGTGCTGGGCATCACTTTTTGAAGCTCGGGCGATCTATTATCGAGCCGAGCAGGGTTTTGGCCAACTTGATGTCGGCATTGCTGTCCCGGTACAAAAAATGGTTAATTCAGACACAGCCGGCGTTATGTTTACGGTTGATCCAAGCAATAATGACATGGATCATATATCGATTGAAGCTGCATATGGTTTGGGTGAGGTTGTTGTTCTTGGCGCCGTTACCCCAGACAGGTACTTGATTGATAAAAAGACGTTAAAGATAACGAGCAAAGAAGTATTTAAGCAAACATGGAAACTAACCAGAGAATCGGGATCTAGCGATACTGACGATTTGTCTGATCTGAAAAAATCAGGCATAGAAGTACCTGTAGATTTGCAGGAAAAACAAAAGATTTCGGATGAAGAGATTATGGAATTAGCCAAGACAGCCCTAAAGATAGAAGGACATTATGGCAAACCCCAGGACACGGAATGGGCAATTGAAAATAAACAGATTTTTATGGTTCAAAGTCGACCAGTTACGACACTAGACAGCAAACAATCAGCAGAAAACAATCAACAAACAATTGAAGACAATGCAAAGCACGAGGTGATTCTAAAGGGTCAAGCCGCAAGTGTTGGCTTGGCTTCAGGTCCGGTCCGCATAATTCATAGTCCTAGCGAGATAGATAAAATACTAAAGGGTGATGTTCTTGTTACGGAGATGACCACCCCGGATTTTGTCCCCGCCATGAAGCGAGCGGTGGCTATTGTTACTGATGAAGGCGGGCGAACCTGCCACGCCGCTATCGTTTCAAGAGAACTGGGGATACCCTGTGTTGTCGGGACAGAGAAGGCGACGACGATATTGAAAAACGACCAAATTATATCTGTCGATGGCAAAAGCGGTTTAGTTTATGAGGGGAAAGCAGAAGCACCAAAACAAGCAGAACAACCAAGTTCAGCCCAGATAAATGGAGCAGCCCCGATCACGGCTACTAGGATATATGTAAATCTAGGCGAACCGGAGCTAGCTGAAAAAGTAGCTGCCATGAATGTTGATGGAGTTGGCCTCTTAAGAGCAGAATTTATTATCATGGAAACAATTGGCGAGCATCCTAAAAAAATGATCAAAGATGGACGCCAAGAAGAATATATTACTAAATTAGCAGAAGGCCTGGAAACGTTTGCCAAAGCTTTTCATCCTAGGCCAGTTGTCTACAGGGCGACCGACTTCAAGACAAATGAATATAGAGGACTCAAGGGAGGGGAAGAATTCGAGCCAGAGGAAGATAACCCGATGATTGGTTATCGGGGTTGTTTCAGGTATGTGAAGGATCCAGAAGAATTCGGATTAGAGCTCGAAGCAATAAAAAGGGTACGAAAAAATTACAATAACCTAAATTTGATGATCCCATTCGTTCGTCGGACAGATGAGTTTGCTAAAGTTAAGAAAATTGTTGAAGATTCAGGGCTGAATAAGCAAAACGATCCGGATTTTAAGCTTTGGATTATGGTAGAAGTACCTTCAGCGGTTCTAGAGATTGACAAGTTTTGTGAAATGGGGATTGATGGGGTTTCGATCGGTTCAAACGACCTTACTCAATTAACGTTAGGTTTAGATCGTGACTCGAACACGGTCGCCGAGCTTTTTGACGAAAGATACAATGCAGTGCAGTGGATGATTCAAAGAACGTGCGAAATTTGTGCCAAGCACAGTGTTACCTGCTCTATTTGCGGCCAAGCCCCCAGTGTTTACCCTGAAGTGGCTCAGAAAATGGTGGAGTATGGAGCGACATCTATCTCTGTAAACCCCGATGTGATTGATTCCACCAGAAAACTAGTTGCCGCAGCAGAAGAAAGAATTGTTTTATCTGAACTATCGAAAATGAAAGAGGAATTAAAAAATTTAGAGGATAGAATTAGTGACGAATTGTAAAAACTTTGTCATAATAAAGGAAAAGACTTGGAGGGTATTATGAATTGTCCGAAATGTGGTAAAGAATTAATAAATGTAAATGGTAAATATGTTTGCGTCGACTGCGGTATAGAGGTACCAGAAAACGAGGCAACGCAAAACTCTGGAACGGGCGTGCCAACAGAACCTACACCCGTTGAGACAAAGCCAGTAGATGTTACCCCGGCACCGCTACCGGTAGAGTCGGTTGACCCCGTGCCATCACAATCAACGCCACCCGCGGAGACAGGAGAACCGAAAATAGCGGACATGACTTCTGAAGAAAATCCAGTTTCCATAGAACCCATGGTAGCAACTCTTGATACCTCTATGCCAATTTCTGAAATTCAACCGAAAGACGTAAGTCCAGCACCAGAAATGCCTAGTCCCGTATCAGAAATAACGGAACCAACATCAACCCCACCGGGTGAATCAGTAAGTATTCCTGTCACAAAGCTTAGTGATAACGCACACACAGTCCCTCCCGTTGATACAATAGCAACTTCGGCCGAGACCCCGGTAGTACCAGAACCAATGCAACCAGTAGAGCCAGAAGTTGCCCCAACCCAGGAGAGCGTTCCTGCGCCGGCGTCAGTTGCGGTAGACCCATTTGACCAAGCAGAGAAAACAGTTTCTCCAATTTCTCAAGGGACTATATCCCCAACCGAACCAATGCAAACAACTCCAAGTATGAATCCGGTACCCCCGATTCAGCCGGACCCAGCTATTTTTCAAGACCCCATGTACGATAACAACCCAACGGAGACGACTCAGGTACCGGACACCACCCCATTTGGGCAGGTATCACAACAAACCGCTCAAGTACAGAATGCCCAACCCGGTGACGATACCAAGAAACTGAAAATAATACTGTTTTTAGGTATAGGTTTAGCGGTTGTTTTGTTGGTTTGTGGTGTGGCTGCATTCTTTCTTTTAACTTAAAGCATATGAAAATAGAAAACATCAAAGCTATTCAAATTCTTGACTCAAGGGGGAATCCAACGATCGAGGTTTCTGTCCAAGTCAAAAACAAATGGTTCAGTTTTTCGGTCCCAAGTGGAGCATCCACTGGTAGCCATGAAGCGCTAGAGCTCCGAGATAACAAGAAGTTGTTTAGCGGGCTTGGGGTTGATAAAGCGATCCAGAACATAGAAGGTCCAATCAAGGAAGTGCTTCTAGAGCAGGACTGTACTAACCAGAGAAACATTGATGAAATCTTGATTTCCTTAGATGGGACATCGAACAAGGCAAAGCTAGGCGCAAATGCCATTCTCGGTGTGTCAGGGGCGGTTAGTCGAGCGGCAGCTCAGGCCTTGCAGTTATCTCTATATGAATATTTACGAGGCCTCTTTGAACAAGACGGGGTTTGGCAACCGGATTTAAAGATTGGGAAGAGTAGTTATATTTTACCCAAGATGTTTTTCAACATTGTGAATGGAGGCAAGCACGCTGAAAACAATCTCGATATTCAGGAAACAATGATTGTTCCGCAGAAGGAGCGGGTAGAAGATAACGTTAGAATTGCCACCGAGGTTTACCATTGCTTGAAAGAGGTGATAAAAAGTCGCAATCTATCGGTTGGATTGGGCGATGAGGGTGGGTTTGCTCCGGATCTGGAATCAAATACCAAGGCTATCGAATTAGTGATGGAGGCTATTGTTGGGGCCGGCTATAAACCAGGAAAAGATGTGGCAATCGCTCTGGACGTAGCGGCCAGTGAAATCTATGATTCTGAAAAAGATGAGAAATACATATTGGCATCTGAAAACATTGGCTTGTCAGCCATGCAATTAGTTAGCTTGTACAAGGACCTGATCTCGAATTACCCGATAATTTCGATCGAAGACGGTCTGGCCGAAGATGATTGGGATGGCTGGCAAATGATGACAAAAAGAATAGGCGACAAGGTTCAGCTTGTGGGTGATGACCTTTTTGTAACAAATGTCGAGAGGATAAAAAGGGGAATCGATCTTTCAGCAGGCAACGCAGTTCTTATAAAAATGAATCAAATTGGGACGATAACTGAAACATTTGAAGCGATAAAACTAGCGATGAGAAACGGTTATAAAACCATTATTTCACATCGAAGCGGGGAAACGTCAGACTCGTTCATTGCTGATCTTGCCGTAGCCACCGGCGCAGGACAAATTAAAGCGGGAGCTCCAGCCAGGGGCGAGCGCACCAGTAAGTACAATCGGCTTATAGAAATAGAAGAAGAGTTAAAATAAAATTTATCATGCTCGATGGTAGAGAGCAGGGAGAGAAAATGGAAAAAACAAATATTAGTGGAGCGAACCTGGATTCGTCAATCGAAAAAGAGGGACTGAGAAGTGTAAGCGACCTTCTTAAAGATGCTTGGGTGATTTTTGCGGCTGGTTGGACTAAGTTCCTGCTCTATTTTGTCATACTATTTGCGGCAATTATTGTCACGGTAACAGCTATGGTTTTATTAATAATGATAACTATGTTAACAAAGAGCCTCGTGGTGATTTTAATTGCTATTATTGTTGGCGTCATACTGGCCATTATTGTTTTTTCTGTCTTTGCCTTAGCGACAAATAAGTTAGTTTACAATATTGGGGAAAAGAAGGAGGGCGGGATTAAGTCGGCTTTGGCCTATGGCTTTAATAACTTCCCGTCCTATATCCTAGTGATGCTAATCTCAGGAATCCTTATTCTGGTTGGTCTCGTTTTTCTAATTATTCCTGGAATAATCATCGGTGTTATGTTGAGTATGGTCGCGCCAGTCTTCATTTTGGAAGAAAATCACAAATTAAACGCTTTGAAGCGTAGTCGAGAACTAATCAGGGGTTACTGGTGGCCGGTTTTTGGAAGGTTGGTCCTTTTGAGTTTTATCTCTGGGGTCGCTTCTTCAATTCGTTATGTCAACCCACAGGTAGCTTCACTCACTCTGCTTTTAAGTATAATTGCGATTGTGATTAATTTTATCCTTACTTACTATGGTGTCGCATATATCTATCTAGTCTACAAGGACTTAGTGAGAATAAAAGGGGCTATCCATCCAAGTTAGTTATCACTTTGTGATAAAACTCTGTTAAAATTATATTATGTCTAGGAGGGTATTACTTATCATACTTGATGGTTGGGGTCTAGCACCGGCTGGCGTTGCCAATGCTATTAGTATGGCCCATACTCCAAACTTTGAATACTACTGGACAAAATATCCCCACACCCGGTTGATTGCTTCCGGGGATCAGGTGGGTTTGCCTAAAGGACAGATGGGTAACTCTGAGGTTGGGCACTTGAATATTGGTGCCGGCCGAGTTGTGACGCAGGATCTGCCCAGGATTACCCAGTCAATTAAGGATAAGACATTTTTTAATAACAAGTCTCTCAAATCAGCCTTTTCGTATGCAAAAAAACAAAAGAAGCCAGTCCATTTGATAGGGCTCTTGAGTGACGGTGGCGTTCACTCACATGAGAGACATTTATATGCATTAATGGAAATGGCAAAAAAAGAAAAAGTCAAAGATGTATATATCCATGTTTTCACCGACGGTCGCGATGTTGGGCCTAAAACAGCTCTTGGATACATTGATAAACTGGAAGATAGGATCAAGCAGATTGGTATTGGCAAAATCGCAAGCATTACCGGTCGTTATTATGCGATGGATAGGGATGAGCGTTGGGACAGAACTAGTACAGCGTATAAGGCCTTGACTGAAGGTCGTGGCAAAGGCTCAAAGCCAAAGGCGGCAATTCGAGAATCATACAAAAAAGGTGTGTCGGATGAATTTTTAAAACCGGTAATTGTCGATGCGAGGGGTCAGATCAAGGATGGAGCTGCCATTATTTTTTTCAACCTTCGCTCCGATCGTCCAAGGCAGCTAAGCGAAGCTCTAGTTAAGCCTGATTTCAATGGTTTTGAGCGGGACAAAATTTTATCAGATCTTTATTTCGTCACGATGACTGAGTATGAAAAAAACTTGCCCGTTAACGGCATTGCCTTCCCCGAGCACGTGGTTGACAATTGTCTAGCAGAGATGATATCCAAACACAGTCTTAGGCAATTTCATATTGCCGAAACAGAAAAATATGCTCATGTTACATATTTTTTCAACGGGGGACGAGAAAAACCGTTTTTTGGGGAAAGTCGTTATTTAATACCTTCCCCAAAAGTTGCGACTTATGATATGGAGCCGTCAATGAGCGCCAAAAAAATATCTGATAGTCTTTGTCAAAAAATCGGTGAATATGATTTTATGGTTGTTAACTTTGCCAATCTCGACATGGTCGGCCACACCGGAAATATGCTGGCGACCGTGGAGGCTTGCGAAGTAGTTGATGTTTGTCTTGGGAGTGTGGTCAAAACAGCGATGGCTAAAAAGTGTGAAATTGTAATAACGGCTGATCACGGAAATGCCGAGAAAATGCTTGATGTTGAAGGAAAGCCAGTTACATCGCATACAACCAATAAAGTCCCCTTTATTCTAGTGAATGAAGAAGGATTTCGCTTGAAAGATATGAAAGATGCAAAGTTGGCGAATATTGCCCCGACGGTTATTGATTTGATGGGGCTAGAGAAACCAAAAGAAATGGTAGAATTAACCTTGTTGAAACATTAGGAGGATATGTGTTTGATTGTGTGACAATCGGTGGTGCCTCTAGAGACGTTTTCTTTATGACAGACAAAGGACGAGTAATCCATGACCCTAACTCAAGTAAAAAAAAATTAGTTGCCTTTGGTTTTGGCTCAAAAATAATACCAGAATCTACGGAATTTTCTTATGGCGGCGGCGGGGCTAACGTAGCCGTTTGTCTGGCAAGACTTGGGCTCAAGGTTTCCACTGTTCTAAGTATCGGCGCAGAAGGAACAGGAAGTCTTCTTGTTGATGATCTAGAAACAGCTGGAGTTGATACCACTCATGTGATGCGAAACCGAGAATATCATACTGCGCTGTCCATGATTGTGGGCATTCCGGGCAAAGACCATACCATGTTTTTATACCGAGGAGCGAACAATCACATGGCAATTCGTGATTGGCGCTCAATTAAAACAAAATGGTTTTATCTTTCGTCGCTGACCGGAGATTCTGCCGATATGATTCCAGAACTATTTGCATATGCATCGGCACATAACATTTGTATTGCCTGGAATCCTGGCAGCGAGCAACTCGAACAGGGTTATCGCGACCTGTCTGACTACCTTGAAATTACTGATATCTTGATTCTCAATCGCGATGAGGCCATGAAGTTGGTCCTAAGTAAAAACAATCGCTCAAATACCCACGACATGAAGCATCTCCTAGGAGCTTTAGCGGACATGACCAAGGGCATTATTGTTGTCACGGACGGAGATAATGGCAGTTATGTTTATGATCAAAACGAGATCTATCATCAACCCGCCTACGATGCTGAAGTGATAGAAACAACTGGAGCGGGAGATGCTTATGGAGCAACTTTTCTAGCGGCTAGATTTCTAGGCTGTGGTATTTCATTCTCTATGAAAATGGCTGCTCATAATTCGGCTAGTGTGATAGAAAATGTTGGGGCTCAAGAGGGCTTGATGAATTTTGACACACTTCGTGCTAAAATTGAAAGTGAGGATATATAATGAAAATTAAACAATTACTCAAGAACAAGAAAAAAACAGCAACAGTTGGTATCGCCACGGTTTGTCTTGTTGCATTGGGTGGTGGTGGTTACTACTTATCTCAGCATAAAGGCGAAGAACTAAACACCTCTAACCCTGAAAGCAATCAGACAAATCAGGACACGCAAGCACAAGAAAGCCTCCCGGGGAAAGAAAACACTTCAGCCAATCAGACCAATTCTACGAATCAAGCTACGGGCACAACAACCACCCCAAGCACAGCCACAACAAGCCTAAGCGACGTTTCCTTACAAGCGATAAAAAGCTCTGACGGCGCGATTACCCTGAACCTTTATGGATCTCGGGGGAGTTATGACGTTGAGAAATGCACAAATTATCAAAGCAGTAAATGTTTGGTTGCATGGTCAACCGTTGTCTCAAATAAAACATACGAGGGGCATGGCGGGTTGTTTGTTGATACTATGAGTGCTAGTGAAGCAAAAGCGACTTACATAGCTTACTCTGTTGTGAACAGAAAAAGAGTCGGGACCTCTAAGCCTCTGACGGTCAACCGAGATTCTTTTCAGGACATAACAACAATAACGGGGTCGTGATGAATAAAAAAATAATGATCTTTTTTCTTGTAGTAATAACCATACTGATTGTTGGTGGTATTGCTGGTACTTGGTACATCCAAAACAATAAGTACAAAACCGAAAGTCAGAAAATTGATCAAGAAATTTATAACGCAGAACAAGAAATAGTAAAAATTGAAGCCATGAAAGATAAAAATGGTTATACCCCGACAGATATAGTTAATAACTTTATGAATGAAATCAAGAACGGCTCAAGTGATAAAGCCAAGCTCTATTTAGCGACCGAGCTTCAGGCGCTTGATGTTCTTAATCTGGTAGGGTTTAGTAATGAATTAGATAAAATCAATATTCAGGAAGTTACTCAGGAGGTTGTTGATAAAACAGCAACCGTTAATATGAAGGGATATTGGCCAGATGAGAGTAAAACATTTCAAAAAAATTTCATACTAGTACAGGAAGAAGATATTTGGAAAGTTAAGGAAATACAAACAACCTAATGTTATCTAGAAATTTAACCAGATCAAAAAAGCTTAAGACGCCACAGGGCAAGAGGAGAAAAGTTATTGTCAGTACGGTTTTGGGGTTGGCTTTATTCTTTATTATATTTGGGGTTTACAAGTTAAATAGCTACAAAATGGCCAGCGGCAAGAAAGAAGCAGTCAAGGTTGAGACAGGCGATCGTCCACTCAAGAAAACTACCGCTATATTCATAAGCGCAGATGGTGGTTTGTCATTACGTAAAGACAGGGATTCTAAGTCGCCAAGAATTGCACTTATCCCAAACAAAACTCAGCTCGAGGCGACAGAAGAATTGGATGGTTGGTACAAGGTTACCTACAATGGCAAAACCGGTTGGATCGCGAAGCAATACACGACTACACAGGCTCCAGCAGAAGATCCGACGAAGACTTGGTCGGTCTATACAAGCCCCTCGCAAGGTTATAAGATCAAATACCCTTTGGGCTGGAAGTTGCAAAATTATGGCGCAAACGCTGCCAGTAAATCATTATCCTTAGTGGCCTTCAGCAATCAGGAATTACCAACGACTATTCCTCAAGGAAGTGAGTTTATAGCACCGGTTACAATCCAGGTAAGCAGCAAAACAATCGAAGAAGCAAATCAAGGTTACGCAACCATTAGCGGGGTCACGTCGGAGAAACTAACCATTGCCGGGGCCGCGGCTACAAAATACACCTATACTTCCATTTCTTCAAATACACAGATGATTGCAATCGTATTTTCTTTAGGAGGCAGAACTTTCGTTTTGGCTGAGGGTGGTGGCTATGGCGAGGATTTAATAAAAATGGCTAATACGTTTAGTTTATAAAATGGTAGATACAATCAATACAACACCAAATAACGACAAGCCAGTTGGAGATAGCCAACACTTTTATAGTGGCTTTGGTCGACCTGATGAGGTTACGGTAAATTTAGCCGCAGAGCACAAAGATATGACAAAAAATTCTCAATCGGTTGAGGGAAAAACACCTGAGGCGGTTAATGTGGCAACGCCGTCCATTGTTACAGAATCCAAAACAGTAGATCCTGCGCCAACCCCAGTCTCGCCTTCTAGACCCGTACCAATCGCTGAGACTCAGTCTGCTGTGGCACCCCAGACACCACCAATAAGAGTAGCGGACTTAGAAGGAAAGGCAAGACCAAATCATCAAACAACTTACGCTCACACAGTGCCAAGAGAACCGATTGAGTGGAAAAAGTCATTAATCGTTTTCGGTGGAGGCATTCTGATAGCCATTTTCTTAAGTGTTGGATCCTTTACTATTTTTGGCTATCTCAATCAGAACAAAATAAACAATCAAGACGCAAAGCTAAATGAGCTTAATGATAAGCTACAAAAACTTAATCAAGCGCCAACACCGCTGGTTATCCCCGAGATAACACCGCCTGCGAGCAGTGTCCCCGTTGTTGAGACGCCAAAGGTTGAAGTGGTACCAGTCGAGCAACCCGCAGTCGTAACACCGGCACCCACTACGCCCTCGATTCAGGAAGATGGTAGTCAGGACGCTCAAGGATAATAAAATTGGAGGGTAAATTTGGTTGGTAGAGATTTCTTTAAGCCGAGATCAATAGCGGTAATCGGTGCTTCAGCAAAACCAAATAAAATTGGTTTTAGTTTGGTTAAAAACCTTCTTGACGGTAGGTTCGTTGGTAAAATCTACCCCATAAACTTAAATGAAGAAAATATTTTGGGTCTTAAGTGTCACGCCAGCGTTAGGGATATCCCGACTAGCATCGATTTGGCAATAATTGTTGTGCCAGCTGTTTCTGTTGGCGACGTTCTAAGAGACTGCGGTCATAAAAAGATAAAATATGCCATTATTATCTCAGCTGGCTTTGCTGAGGTTGGCAGAACCGGCAGTCTTCTTCAAGACGAGGTATCGAAGACGGCGGACAAGTTTGGTATTAGGATTTTGGGACCAAATTGTCTCGGTGTAATTAGTCCCATTAATCGACTCAACGCGTCTTTTTCTTTGAATATGCCCGAAAAAAAGAATGTTGGCGTTATTTCACAAAGCGGTGCTACCTGTACTGCTATTTTGGATTGGGCAAACAAAAAAGGAATTGGTTTTTCACACTTTGTAAGTATGGGTAATAAAATTGACTTAAATGAAAATGACTTTCTTTCTAACTTTATTAATGATGCCCAGACGGAAGTTGTTCTGAGCTATCTTGAATCAATCTCTGATGGTCCGGCGTTCTTAAAGATCGCCAAGAAGTTATCCAGAGAAAAACCGTTTATTTTATTAAAATCAGGAGTTAGCAAAAAGGGTCAAGAAGCAGCCAAATCCCATACAGCTGCACTGGCAGCAGACAATATCGTGATGTCTGAAGCTTTTTATGAATCAGGGATTATTCGAGCCGAATCGTTAGGGGAAATGTTTGAACTCAGTATGGTTTTCTCTGAATTAAAGCTAACCAAAAGTAACAAGATCTTAGTTGTAACGAATGCCGGGGGACCAGCGGTTATGGCTACCGATGCCATCGCAGAGCAATCAGATTTGGATTTTTTTGTTTTCTCAGGTGAACAAAAAGAAACCTTAAAGAAGAGACTTCCAAGCAGGGTCTCTGTCTCAAACCCGCTCGATCTTCAGGGAGACGCCACTAGCGAAGATGTTTTGGCTGTAATACAGAGTTTGCGGGCGGGAAAAAACAATCAGCCTGATTTAAAGTTGATTATGATAACGCCTCAAGCAAACACAGACATAGAAAATATAGCAAGAGTTATTTCTGAGGAAAAGGACAATAAGACCGTAGTTGTTCTCCTAGGCGGTAAAAGCTTCGATGAAGCAAATAGGGTATTAGCCGAAGCTGAAATACCGACCTTTTCTTATCCCGAGAGTGCTGTAAGTGCGTTAGCTAGTCTGGCCAAATACTCTGCCTTTAGACGCAAAAAGGAAAATGTTGAAAATTTCACCCTGGGAATCAAAAAAGCAGCCGAAAAAGTTATAAACAATCGTCACGAGCTAAGTGATTCTGACCTAGCTAAGCTACTGGCGTCATACCGAATTCCGATGGCTGATTCTAAATTAACTCATAATAGTAAAGAAGCCATAGAAGCTGCAAACAAAATCGGCTACCCGGTGGTTCTCAAGGTTACATCACCGGACATTTTGCACAAAACTGAGGTTGGTGCGATTAAGCTTGGTATAGCAAACGATCAGGAGCTAGAAGCTGTTTACGACAAAGTCCTTTTAAATGCCAAAAAACATTATCCAGAGGCTAACATATTGGGGGTAACTGTTTATAAAATGGTTCACACGACGGTGGAGGTGGCGATCGGCGCAAAAAGAGATCCCGTCTTTGGGCCCTTTGTTATGTTTGGTCTGGGTGGTATCTATATCGAAATATTTAAAGATTTTGAAATCAGATTAGCGCCTACGAGTATTGAGGAAGCGACGCAAATGATAAAGAGCATAAAATCCTATGCTCTTCTAAATGGATATCGGAATGGTGAAAAGTTTGACATAGAGCCATTGGCACGCGCAGTTTCTGGTTTATCAAAAATGATGATCGACTTTCCAGAAATTTCAGAAGTAGATATTAACCCGATACATTTAAGTGAAAATAAAGACGGTATCCTGGCGCTGGATGCGAAAGTTATATTCAATCAGGCCAATAATGGCTAGAATGAAAGTGGAGGGAAGTTGCCAAAGAAATTAGAATTATTAACCGGAAATGATGTTGTGGTAAAAGCAGCTCTTTTGGCTGGAGCTGATTTTTTTGCTGGCTATCCGATAACGCCTTCGACCGAAATCATGAGTGGTTGGGCAAAAGAGGCAGCCAAGAACCCGAAACTGGAATTCTTGCAAACCGAAGATGAAACTTCAGCCGGAATGGCTACAATCGGCGGACTCTTGGCTGGAAAGAAAGCCTGGACTGTTACGGCCGGAGTCGGTCATGTTCTAATCCAGGACCCGATGGTATTGGCTGAGACACTCTCCATGCCCTTTGTAATGTACGTAGGCCAGAGAGGCGGGCCATCGACCGGAACAGTCATTTACTCTCAACAGGAGCTAAATCTAGCCCGCTATGGCGGAAATAGCGAAGGACTAAGAGTCGTTTATGCACCGAGTAATATTCAGGAGCTTTTCGAGATAACCCAAAAAGCCTTTAATACGGCTTGGCGTTACCGTATCCCGACGATTATTCTAGGTGATGGCTATCTCACAAAAACTCTCAGTCCGGTTGATACGTCCAAGGTCTTACCCCAAGAAAAATCCGAAGCCTACTTCTTAAATGGAGAAGTTAAAAACCTCAGAAACTGCTTTTCGAGAGAAGAGGAGTTGGGGTCACATCTAAATAAATTATTTTCTAGATATGCCAGTGCCAGCAAGCAAATCGTTGAATCCGAATCATATCAGGCAGACGGTGCTGAAGTGATTATCTTTGCCTGGGGGACTGTCGGTTTTGCGGCTAAGGTGGCAGTGGCGACCCTTCGCAAAGAGGGTTATAAAGTTGGTCTATTCCGTCCGATTACGATGAGACCCTTTGATGATCAGGGTGCGATCAAGGCCGTAAAAGGGGCAAAAAAAATTCTTATCGTGGAGTCTAGTGGTGGTCAATTCGGCCGCATAGTCAGAGAAACCTTAACACAGTCAACCGATGCTGATTATGTGAGATTATATAAGCCAGCCGAAGGCATTACTCCCGAGGAGATAGAAGAAAAAGTGAAGGAAATGTGATGAATATTGATCCTAGATACCCGAATTGCATAAATATTAAATCGAAGCCGAGTAATTTTTGTCCCGGCTGCGGTTATGGCATTATATCAAAAGTAATCGGTCAGGTTATAGATGAGCTTGAGATCGCGCCAAGAACGGTATTTACTCTAGATATTGGCTGCAATCTTTTGGCTTGGGACTATTACAAACTGGATACAATCCAGACCCATCATGGCCGCGTTACTCCTTTGGCTGTAGGTTATAAACGAGCAAAAAAGGATAGTGTTACAATCGGAATTGCTGGTGACGGTGGATTGTATGCGATCGGTCTTCAAAGTTTTCTTCATGCCGCTCATCGAGACGATCCGATCACAATTATTGGGGTGAACAATACAATCTATGCTATGACCGGTGGACAGCTTGGACCGACCACACTGCTCGGCCAAGCGACTGATTCTTCTCCAGAGGGAAAGTTTACTTATCCGAAACCAATCTTTGGGCCGGAACTGGCACATGAAGTAGCCGACGACAAAGCCTATATTGCACGAGCGAGTGTTCTAAACATCCCCCAGATGAAGCAAATGCTTCGTCAGGCGATCGAAAGACAGGCTCAGGGTCACTTTAGTTTTGTTGAGATTTTGTCATTCTGCCCAACTAATTGGAAAACAGATGCAAAGGGTTCGATCGAGATGATTGAAAAGATGGAAAAAACATACAAAACCGGAGTCATAAGTGGATAAACGCGGTATCACAAAAATAATTATTGCCGGTGAGGGCGGACAAGGAGTTCAGAGTATTGCTCACATCCTAACTAATTCCGCTTTTGCGTCGGGGTTAAACGTTTCTTTTATGCCAAACTATGGCGTCGAACAGCGTGGAGGCGTATCTCTTGGTTTCATTCAGCTTGGTAACGGTGTAATCGGTTTCCCAAAGTTTGCAAAAGCAGATATCTTGCTTGTAATGTGTGAAAGAGCGATCGCGAGAACAAAGCAATATATTGGGACGGAAACACTTTATATCTATGATTCAGATCAAATAGAGAAGTCGGAATTGGGTAGTATCCATGCCCAAAAACTTGGCATTCCAGCAACCTCTACGGCCAACCAGAAACTTGATGGCAAGGTATTTAACATGATACTTCTTGGAGCAATATTAGAAGAAACAGGACTTATAAAGAGGGATATTGTTGAGAAAGAACTAGAAAAATATTTTATTGATAAATATGAGAAAAAAGCCCAGCTGAGAAATTTAAATAAAAAAGCAGTAGAGCTTGGACAAAGGTTGGCGAAAGAAGCCTATAATAACTAACAGTTAACAATCAACAGATAATAGATAACGCAAAACATAAAAAAGGGAGCTAATGGCTAAAAGCTAAGAGCAAATAAATGAAACATGGACCAAAAATATTTGAATATAAGGGCAAGAACTGGACACAATTTCCCGATCAATGCAAGAGCTGCGGTCTTTGTATCGCTGTCTGTCCGGTAAAATGTTTGAGTGAAGATGAAGCCGTCTTGGGACATTTCGCCCAAGCAACCGTTAAATGTGATATCGAAAAATGCATTCAATGTAAAAAATGCGAAACTATTTGTCCCGATATGGCTATTCGGGTCAAAGACTAGTCTATAAAAAGCACTTGACCAAAGCAAAATAACATGGTACTATACAAGGCATCGTCAACGAACCTGGAGGTTTCACATGCGAAGACGTATCCGTACCCCCCGGAGTGAAAACGGTTACTCGTGATCATCGGCACCGGCGCGCACCTCGACGGCATCGGCGGTTCGGCCAACACGGCCTGATCCACGCCGCGAGCGTGATCGTAGCTTCGGTGTAGGAGTCTCAAAGAGGCCCGAACCGGGGAGACGGTCGATTTTCCCCACATTGGCCCTACAAGGCTGGGTATCGGCTCGGGGAACAGAACCTGTCTTCTGACCGACAGACTGCCGTATCGCGGTAGGTAGAGAGATGGGTTGCTCAATCGTCATCATGTCCATGACTGAGCAGAAAAGAATAATAGGACACCTAGTCGGGGAGTATAAACCCCTGTAGCGTGGCGGCTTTAATAGCCCGGTTTGGCCAGCCGACTAAAATGGCAATTCGTAGCAGGGGTAGTGGCTAGGCACTTAACCTGTCGCGGTCCAAAGAAGCTCCTTGCATCGAATGGTGGGTTCTAATCCCACTTGGAGTTTCGCTCCTCCGAAGCTCAATGGTAGAGCATCGCACATCTAGTGCGACGGTTGCGGGTTCAAACCCTGCCGGAGGAGCCAACACATTTGTGGGATATGTAGTCCTTGCTTCAAGGTTATCCTCACAAATAGGGGTACGATCCCCGGAGCCAGCACCTGCTAGCTGAAACGAGATGGTCGCCTGTTCGCGACTTTTGGCAGGTTTCTCAGATTTCCCGGTCTGAGTAGAAAAGCGTTTAGGCGTCTTCGGACGACCGTTTTACTTTCGGGAAGCCGGGGCTGTGTCAGACACAGCATTGTCGCAAGAGAGCGACCCCGGCTCTTTTCTATATAGGCAATAACATCCTTGACAAATGATATAAAAAGTACTATAATCATGTTCTAATATAGATTTGAGGTTATATGAAGAGAATTATTGATTGGATACGAGATTTGTCGCCCATAAAAGCGATGACGCTGATGTTGTCACTGACCTTTTTAATCTTTTTATTTGCTACTTTGATCCCTGCTGTCTCAAGCGGAAACAAGGCGGAAGAAAATACAAATAGTGAACAGCTAACAGCAGAACAAGAGAAGGTTGACAACGGCAAGGATATTCTTGTGAGCAAAGACAATACAGCGTCAAGCCCAAGCGCAACTTCTGCATCAAAGGCAAACACGATTAACGCGGGTTCTGCTACGGTCAATCAGCCAAAACAAAGCGCCCAAAAGATTGTCATCAAGAAAATCACCACCATTACCACAATTGTTTCTGGTGGAACAACTAAGGTTTTGAAATCAGTCAAGCTTGTACGATCTATTGATTCTGTTCCTAGTTTAACGAATACAGCCTCTACTCCCACAGACTCGGGTGTTACGTCTGGTGCGTCTGTTACTACCACCAATGAAGTTTGTAAATTAGGGAATATAGAAGTCACCGCTGATTCTGTTTATGCTCCAGCGAAGGTGACATTTACCAATACCAATGATAAAAATATTGGCTTTTATCATTGGTCTTTTGGCGACGTGAAGGGAGCCGATCACGCCTCAGCATCAGGCAAAAAAGCAATTCATGCTCACACTTATAATAAACCCGGTATGTATATTGCCACCATCTATGGTTATACTTCAGAAGCCGACTTTAAGGCCAAAAACCCCTGTGCTTCAAAGGGCGTAACGCTGAATATCAAAAAGCAAACAAGCACCGGTTGGGTCTGGCCAACGGAAGGCAAAATTACTTCGGTTGTCGGTATGCGAGTTCAGCCGGTAACAGGTGAATATCGAATGCACCAAGGTATCGATATCAAGAATAAAAAAGGGACAACTATTGTTGCTGCCCGAGACGGTAAAGTCGTAGCTACTAATGGTTCTTGTCATTCGTCCAGATCAAACTGCGGCGGTGGTTACGGCAACTACGCTGTAATCCACCATTCAAACGGGCTATATTCAATTTATGCCCATCTATCGAGAGTCACCATCCACGTCGGTGAGCGCGTAAATGCAGGCCATAAGATCGGTGAAATGGGCAGCACCGGGCTAACACCCGATACTCATCTGCATTTCGGCATTGGTCCGACTTTATGGGTAAATCAGAATGTTAAAAACCCACTAAAACTTTTACCGAAAAGATAATCAGACTTAAAAGCTCTCGAATTCGAGAGCTTTTTATATTTCATTTAACCCCGCCCGAACTGAGATTCATTCGGGCGGGTGTCGGTTCTTCGAACTAAGCTAATTTTCGAGCCCCAAAATAAACGAGAAACTGTCTACTAAATAAATTGTCGGAAACCAGCTATAATGTAAACTTGTATGAGTGAAATATTGCGCGGATTAAATGAAATGCAAAAAGAAGCAGTCCTTACCACAGAAGGACCTGTTTTGATTTTAGCCGGTGCTGGCAGCGGAAAAACAAAGGTTTTGACCCACCGAGTCGCATATTTAATTAGAGAAAAAGCTGTCAAACCGGAAAACATTTTAGCCGTAACCTTTACCAATAAAGCCAGCAAAGAAATGACCGAGAGAATAGTTGCTCTTCTCGGTGGCAATCCCTTAGAAAAAATGAATTTCAATTCCTTCTTCTCTCGAAATTTTCCGACAATGGGTACCTTTCACTCTATTTGTGCCAGAATTTTGCGAGAAGATGGTCACTACCTTGGATACAAGAGAAGTTTTACTATCTTTGATGAGTCGGATAGTATCTCAGCGATCAAGCAATCACTGCAACAGCTTCAGATTATTGATAAAAAAGCTTCACCCCAAGGTGTGAAATCATATATTTCCAGCGCAAAAAATGAATTGATGGCTCCAGAAAAATACGCCAGCCTTGCACACGGTTATTTTCAGGAACTGGTTGCAAAAATTTACCCGGTCTACCAAGAGAACTTAAAACGGAATAACGCTTTAGATTTTGATGATTTGCTTTTTGAAACAGTCAAGCTTTTTCAGAAATTTCCAGAAGTTTTGGAAAAGTATCAAAAACTTTGGCGGTATATTCATATCGATGAGTACCAAGACACAAATCACGCTCAATATATGTTTGTAAAACTTTTAGCGGCAAAGTATCGAAATCTTTGCGTCGTTGGTGATGATTGGCAATCGATTTATTCATGGCGAGGGGCGGATTTTCAAAACATTCTAGATTTTGAGAGGGATTACAAAGAAACGAAAATCGTAAAATTGGAGCAAAATTATCGAAATACCAAAGCAATTATTGATGCTGCACACCGTATAATTTCTAAAAACGAAAAAAGAAGCGAGAAGAAGCTTTGGACAGACAACGATGCCGGATTGCCCATCGTGGTCGCAGAGCTTTACAACGAGCAAGAAGAAGCAAGGTTCATTATCCAGGAGAGCGGAAGGCTATCGAGGGAAGAACAGTTAAAGCTCAGCGATATAGTTGTTTTGTATCGAACTAATGCTCAGTCGAGGGCGATTGAGACAGAATTAATTAGGTTTAATATTCCATACAGAATTGTCGGCGGGGTACGCTTTTATGAACGTAAAGAGATCAAAGACTTATTGGCTTATCTTAGAGTTATCAACTCTGATGATGACTGGGTAGCATTTGAGCGGATAATCAATGTTCCCCCGAAAGGTATCGGAGCGGTTTCTCTAAAAAAACTGATTGATTGTAGCCACAAAAACAAACTATCTATCTCGCACACCCTAGAGCTTGTAAACGATATCGGTTTTTCTCCGAAAACCGCAGCCGGTTTAACTGAATTTGCCAGAGCCCTAACCATATACAGGAGAGCAAAGGAGTCTGAACCACTTTCGGGTCTTATAGAGCTAATCTTGAAGAAAAGTGGTTACGCAGATTATCTAAATGATGGTACTACAACCGGTGAAGAACGGCTCGAAAACGTCAGAGAATTGATGTCTGTGGCCGAAGACTATATAGCAGTTCATGGAGAGGAATCTAATTTGGAAGGTTTTTTGGAGGAGGTTGCTTTGGTCGCCGATATAGATAATTGGAATCCTCAAGAAGAAGCACTTACGCTAATGACCCTCCACGCGGCAAAAGGTTTGGAATTCAATGTCGTTTTCATGATTGGGATGGAGGAAAACCTATTTCCTCACTCAAACAGCTTTTTTGATACTGAGCAACTTGAGGAAGAAAGAAGGCTTTGTTACGTTGGCATTACTAGAGCAAAGGAAAGGGTGTATATGACTCTAGCAGAACGCAGGATGTTATATGGAGGCATACACTCAAATTCCCCAAGCCGCTTTTTGGCCGATATTCCTGATGAACTTATAAAGAATTATCAGACTCTAACGACGAATAAAGTGGAAGAGCAGGTGCGAGAAGATAAGTTTCTTGGTTATTACAACATTGGTGATCGAGTCATCCATGAGGAGTTTGGAGAAGGCAAGGTGATAGATATGGACGATGATGATTTGAAGATAGACTTTGGAGAAAAACACGGTCGTAAGTGGCTTTCACTCACTTATGCCAGGCTCAAGAAAAAGGAAAAATAATCGTTTGACATTTAGTTTCCAAAAAGCCTACAATTACTTTTGCATCATTAAGTTGGGCTGATGAATAAATCGAATTTATTACAAGATTTTCTTAACACAATTCATTATCTTTATCTCAAGTATAAGCATATAACATTAGCTTTGTTTTTATCTGTCGTGCTCATAAGTATTATGAGTTCCCAAGCAGCTCTCGGTGAGAAAGTGGTAGCCGGCGTCTCAACTCAAGTGAAGGTTTCTTATGACGGCAAAACCAAAGTCTATACAGCGACACAAAATACAGTCCGAGGCGCACTTGAACAAGCCAACATACCTCTTCAACAAAATGACATTTCTACCCCTTCGCTCGACTCAAATATCTACGGGGGCAACATAAGTATTAAGGTAATAAGGGCTTTGCCTGTGTTGATCTCAGACAACAATCAAGAACATCTTGCCTATTCTGCATATACAAACGAAACAGACATTTTGAAACAGTTAAACATAGAAACATATCCCGAGGATAGGGTTAGTTCGAACCTTATACTTGATCCGGCAGATGAGAATTCGGTTGGCCAAAAAGTTACGATAGAACGAGCACCGGTATACACAATTCACGTCGATGATAGCGACAAAGTCATTCGTAGTTGGGGTAAAAATGTCGGGGAAGTTTTGAAAGATAAGATTACCTTGGGTCAAAAAGACGTAATAGAACCAGCCATAGCAACCGATGCAAGTAACGTCCAAGAAATCACCATTACAAGGGTTAATGTGATTGAGGTTGATGAATCGCTGGTTATACCCCACGAAACAGAAAACCGAAAGGATTACACAATCTATAAGGGCGAACTGAGAGTTATCCAGCAGGGTCAGAATGGCCAGAAAACCCAGCACGTAAAAGTTGTTTATCACAATGGCCTGGTTGTAAATCGAGTTATTTTAAGCTCTACAGTAATAAAAAGCGCAACAACAAAGGTAATCGCTGAAGGAGTGAAGCCTTACAATGCGGGCACGTGGTGGAATACACTCGTAGCGGCTGGGAACACTTGGGGAGTAGATCCGTTAGGTTTGTATAACGTGATGATATGTGAATCTGGCGGTAATCCATATTCTGGAGTTTTTTATAAAGGCTTATTTCAGTACAATCCAGACACATGGATTGGTGCTAGCAGTGCTTACCCGGGTGGTATATACCGTGGAGCAGCAATAACCAATGGGACAGCCCAGATTTACGTTACAGCTTGGAAGGTGTCGAGGTCCGGCTGGTCTGCTTGGGGCTGTAAGCCATAAACTTATTCATAAATTAAGCACGTTCAAGTATAATGAGCCCAAAGGAATGGGCTCATTATGGATTTGACAGACATTACGAATATTAAAAAGACATTGAAGGCCTTCGGTGCGCATACAAGAAAAGATCTTGGACAACACTTTCTTATAGATGAAAAAGCCCTGGATAAGATTGTGGAGACAGCTAGGTTGTCGCACGACGATACTGTTATTGAGGTCGGGCCGGGTATGGGTATCCTGACACGGGAGCTTTGCAAAAAATCTGGTAAGGTGATTGCTGTTGAGCTTGATACCACCATGCTAACTGTTCTGAAAACTGCTTGTATCAAATACACTAACCTAATCGTGGAAAATCAAGATATTTTGAAATTTGATACAACGAAACTAGAAAATTACAAATTAGTATCAAATCTTCCTTATTACATTACTTCACCAACAATCAGAAAGTTTTTGGAGACAGAAAACAAGCCAGAAGAAATGGTGGTCTTGGTTCAACGAGAGGTAGCAGAAAGAATAGCCGCCAAGCCATCGAGAATGAGCATTCTTGCTGTTTCAGTTCAGTTTTATGGAGATCCTCAGGTAATTTCTATTGTTCCCAGAACATCCTTTTTCCCGGCACCAAAAGTGGACTCCGCAATCCTAAAGATAAAGGTGTATAAAAGACCGATTTTTGATGTTGACCCCAGGTTGTTTTTTCGTATTGTAAAGGCTGGTTTTGGTGAAAAGAGAAAACAACTCATCAACTCTTTGAGTGGGGGCATGG
>Ga0172381_10001828_pt1 | contig 24371 bp, 25 predicted proteins | sample Leawel6488metaG_FD_119754 | JGI IMG/M metagenome (GOLD analysis project Ga0172381, IMG submission 119754) | Leachate microbial communities from a municipal landfill in Southern Ontario, Canada - Leachate well 64-88 metaG | ecosystem: Engineered > Solid waste > Landfill > Unclassified | place... | reverse complement strand
ATGGTTAATGAATTCTCCATCCATTTCAATTATTAGCTCTTTTCTAGCAGCTACCTGTTCTTCATATGGACTGTTTACAGTCCCAAGAACAATATCAACTAGCTGACCATCTACAAGATGAAGTGAATGCCCAAGAGCTTCCACTTTGATATTGTACATACCAATGGATGTAAATGAAACTTGACCATTAGGTAGGCTTATACGATCTTGAGCTGCAATTACCTGCGCAAGTTCATTTTGTTCAAATGCTTTAAGACTACGAAGGGTAAATGTAATACCCTCAATGAGTACATCCTTCGTCTTACGACCAAGACCAGTCAGAAGTTCAATTCGGCGTCTTGCATCAACAAAATTTCTCTGCTCAACTTGTTCTTGTTGTTCCAAAGCTTGACGACGCAAACCTTGAGCAACAGCAGGATTAACCATACGATCTTGAGGAATCTGATCAGGAGTTAGTGCCACAGGCGCTCCCCTTGACTCATCCTCTACAACGAAATTTCGCCCAGTGGCTAATCTTGTAGTATTACCATTATTACCAATTGTACTGCGTATTCCGACCATGTGCCTCCAGTAAAATAGATCAAGCCCTCTTTTCTAAGAGGACTTGATGCTAGCACATGTATAATATATCAACCTACAACCGAATCTATAACTTTGATTAGACCAGCGGCATCCAGAGCGCCACGACGCTTACCAGTATCAGCAGCTTTTTCAAAGGCATCATTATCAATAACTTGAAGTTGGCGAGCCTCAGGGGCTGATGCGGCGGAACTACCCTGTCCAAGATATGAGTAGATATGTTCGGCTTCCCAATCCATATTTTCGGAGACTACAAAGTCCTGAGATGAATAATCAACCTTAATGCTCTTAATCCAAACGTTCTTAATCACTGTAGTGATTACATTATCTGAACCATTAAAACCATCAGCATCATCTTCATCAGCAGCAAAAATATCAAGAACAACAATATCAAATGGAATACGTTGAGCACAAACATGAACAAATCCACGAGAAAAAGCGGAGGCGACTCTTAAATTGTCAAAGCGAACACGCTTGCAAGAGCCATTGATATTTGTAGATTTGTTTGGTACAGAATCAATATGACCATCTGTACCAACCTCGTCAATCATTTGAATGTTGCGAGCTTCGTTAATACTCAGTGATTGAATTGCGCCGATGGGATTGCCATCAACCTGAATGATAATATTGGTGCTAACGCCAGTACGAGTGACGTTACGACCTGCGTCTGTAAGTTGTGAGCCAGTGTGAGGGTATGTCATTTATCACCTTTGTTAGTCAGCTTTGTGCAGCTAAAATCTATGCAGTTTTATGCCTTACTCTGGTTGTCCCATCTATAAGATTTTGCTTAGCAGATAACAGATTGTGGAATTATATGATCAATCTACCATGTCCATGTTTAGGAGTTTTTATTATTCCAAATTTCCTTGTATGGAACTTTAATTGATGAATTATTCAAACCTAATTCTAGATTCAACACGGTGCCTAGTAATACCAAGTTCTTTGGCAATACTTCTGGCACCTCGTTTTCATCAACAACTATTTAACAGACTCTAATTCTTGTGTAGAATATTTAGACATACTTTACAAGTATTTAATAAATATTACTCGACAAGTATTTAATCAAGTCTACCAACGTTAATTAGGCAATATAACCAATTGCAGGGGTACACAGGTTGCACGTTAACAGTAATGTTCCACTGTCTTGGCTCTACAGAATCTCTATTAACAGTTAAGCCATCATATGCAGTGATCAACCGCTGCTGGATGAAAGTTTGCATCAAAGATTGAGCCACAGCAAATAGCGTAGCTTTAAATGTTGGAGTCTCGGCACGTCCAATATAAGGTAGAAACGCTCTGCGCATTGCCTTAGAAATTCTATCTCTAATAAAGATAATTGAAATCTCTTCCTCTTCAGCTGCTAAAGAAGCAACGGTTGTCTTACCCCAGATAACTCTTCCACCACCAGTTGCGGGTGTTAACAAAGAGATACCAGAATTGACAATATTTTCCTGTACAAGAGGTGGGTACAATTTATCGCGAAGGATAGAAAATCCGGTAAGTCTCTTGTTGGTAAGTGGTTCGGGAATCTGAGTTGAGCCAGAGAAATAACCAGCAGCAGCTGCTGCTATAAAGAATCCATCAACAACTATTTTATCAGCTCCGGCCTGTACAACAATTTCATCAGGATAGAAGTATACAACTCTAAAACTGTCACCAAAAGCTTCCTGAACACCATAGTTTGCAAGATCTTCAATATTTCCAGATAGAATTTCAGCAACATCATCGCCTTGAATACCTTCTAGAACTCCAATATTCTCAACTGCTGCATCTTCTGTTCCAATAACGTTATTTGGCTTCAATCCCTGAATTGCACCAACAAACAACATACGTTCTTTCTTGTTCCTGATGTTAGACATCGTCTCTACGTGAACTTTACCATTCTGAAAGATCGCAGAAATTGTCTGGGATGGAAGTGGAACAACCATGTCAACTTCAATCTTCTCAGCAGCTTCGTATGCTTCTAACCATCCTGCATCGAAGAAGTCAGCATCCTTTGTATCAATAACCGTACACCTTAGACTCTCGCCAAGATTCAATGCCAAGTCAGGTGTGAACAAAATTCTTGCACTAGATGCAATTGAATCCAAAACAAAAAACTCAACACTTGTTTCATCTGAACCAAATGAACCGCTTAATAACAGAGCGCCTTGAGAAATACCGGTAATAGTATGTGTTCCATCATTTCCAGCGGTTGAGTTTTCAATCTTTAGACTGCGAGTTGCTGCCAAATCTTCTGTACCAAACTCAATCGTAGCACTGGTAAATGTTGCGGTTGTTGGTGATGTTATAGTAAGAATACCATCCTCAGCCTTCTTTTGTACAGATTCCTTTAATACAACTGTATATGAATAAACACCAGAGCCCTGAATAAAGCTTGAAGGATTTGATGTATATGTAGGATTGTAGAAATCAACCTTGTTTGGAATGATTTGAAGTTCTTCTTTGGTTGTTGGATTAATTACAAAGAAGTTAACATTCGCATCAACATCAGGAATAACATTGAGTGGAAGTTCCCAAATCAAATCTTCAACATCTGCTTGACCATTGGCTGATGTTTCCAAAGTGTAGGAAACACGTCTTGGCACAGCTGGCTTGGTTTGCAGCGCAAATACACCTGGAGTACCATTCGAAAATGCTAATTGAGCACCAAGAGATAATCTGTTAATTATATTTGGTTGACCATGCTTAGCTGCTAGTTCGTTTAGATCTGAAAAGAACTCAGGATCATTAAGGTCTAGTTGAGATATGTAACGAGCACTTAATGAGTCACCAGAAATAAGAGCGCTACCCTGAATTTTAATAACGAAATTATCACCTTCCTGGAAGGCAACGATACCTTCAGAAATTGAGAAGCTCAAAACATTATTGTCTGTAATGGTTCCGTTAGACTGCCAAGTAATTTGGTTTCCGTATCCGTCCAAGAGGATTCCAGACTCCGAACCACGAGCAATAAACTTTGCGTAACCAGCAATAGGATTACCATAACCATCCCTTCTAACACTTGAGCAACGAATGGTCCAAGTCTCTGGAGGTGCATTTGGATCAAGAAGAGTTAGATTATTAATAGTTCCGTTACCAACATTGCTGCCAGCAGCTTTGTAGTTCTCTCCGCCCTGGTCAACGAAAGAAGCTCTCTGCAATTCAATCTGACCAGTAACTGGGTCTAGTCGAGCATCGAATCGATTATCAAATGTGTTGTCATCAACCGTGTCTTCAAGAAGATTTAGTTCAACACCATTCTTGAAAAGACGACTGCGGTTAACAATAACTGGAGCTACTACATTCGTTCCTTTTCCTAGAAGAAAGTGACGACCATCAGAACCAGTCTTTGATGTATAAGATGAATTAAAACCATCTGCTCCATCGCCGTTAGCTGAACCTATAAGTTGCTCTTCTTTTAATCCCTCGCCCATAAGGATGGCGAGACGAATACCAACCGGTACACTAACACCACGCTGAAGAGTTCTAGTTTCAGAATAAACGCCAGGAACTGCGCTAGTGGCTCCAGGTATGTTAGGTGACATAATAAACCTCGTTTAAAGTTATTCTTTTCATTATCGTCCAAAGATTGGTTGATCTTTAAGATGTTAAAGTATTACCTTATCTAGCTTTGTATAGATATGCTCAAGTATGCACTACAAAGCTTCAATTTGATCTAGTATGGTAAGGGTCTCATTGTAGCTAAGATTTGGGTTTGTAAGCCTTGGATTTCCTACAACTCCAAAATCAACACACAGGTTAATCTTTTCTACAATACCCTCTATAGGTACAAGTCGTCTCCATTCGGTACGGACCTCCATACTAACTGTGGCTTTGTATAATTTATCTTGCTGTCTATCATCACCTTCGGAGACGCCACCTAAACTTGGTTGACCTGATTTAATCAATACACCAGCTTTTCGCATACTTTCAAATCTAATATCAGCAAACAAAATCATTACAATACTTGCTAGATTATCCCTAGAGACAATATCTCTAGTTATGATATCGATGGTAATTGTACCTTCCCAGGCACCGGCCAAATCTATGTATCTTGGAATAAAGTACTCTTTTTGATTACCGTAACCATCGATTACGAGCTGTTTTTCATATTCGATAACCTCTTTATTTCGATTCATCGAAATTGGGACATATTTAGCCCCTGTCATTCTTACCAAAAGAGCTGGGTAAAAAATGGCATTGAACCTGAACGCCTCGCCAATGAACAGACGAGTAGTAAAATCATCATCGTATCCCGCACCCAAAGGGAGATCGGTATGGTCAGGTACCTTTGGATAACCCCATTCATCCGCCACGTAATGATAATATGTATCTTTGGAGAACTCTTCTCTTAAGATACCAACAACAAGCTCTTTAGGATAAGACATCAATGTGTTCTGAACAACATTGTGGATCTGATAAAGATCTGATCTTTCAAGGCTTCCTGTACCTGAAGTAGTCATACCAGGATGCAGAATTATTGACGTATCACGTTCTCTTTAACTGAAAGCGGCCTTGGGTTGGATAAAGCCCAACACTCTTTGAATTCAGAAAATGGCGTATTGTATTTTAGTAAAAATGCTGAATTATCCAGCGATCTTTTAAAAATCACTGAAATCTATACCAAATTCCATTGCGATAGCGAGCAACTTATCCCTGCGGTCTTCTCTCTTTCTAGCATCATTTTTGTCATGCTCATGATGATCTAGAACCTTTTCAATATAATCTTCAGCTTCTTCTTCACCTTTGGTATCAGCAATGTACTTTGTTTGGTTTCTAAAACCTTCTTGCTCTACTGGATTATCCAAATAATTATCATTTGTAGAACCCTGAGTTGGTTTATCGCCAGTTGTCTGTTGACAATAATGAGTCAACTCATGGGCAATATAATGGTCATCATCGGAAAGATTGTCATCATCTGCCAAGTCTACATTAATGTAAATTATACCATGGTCAGTACGAGCACTTACTGGAATTTCGGCAAAACACATTGGTACAAGATCAAGCTCATCTTCACCAATATCATACTTGTCAAGCATATCCTTAACAACCTGATGCTTGAAAACCTTCTTTTTAAGCTTGTCAAGTTTAGGAGCTAGTTCTTTATGAGGGATACCTTTGGTCACGATTTCATCAGGCATTCTATCTCCTTATAGCTTAATCTGAGCCATGCTTTCAGCACCACTCACAGTACCACTTGGTGTATTTGCCTGCTGACCTGCACTAACTGCAGCCTTAAGTTGTCCATCTACCTTAGAAACAAGCAAAGACAAAGAGCTTGAAATCTGAGAAACTAGAGTATTGAACTCATGCCATCGGGTTAGATCGAATCCAAAGTTCAAATTAACAGCATGAAGGAAGTTACCTACAGAAGCTCCCATTCCTTGAAGCTGATCTAGAGCACCACTCACGGCACTTGCTCCAACCAAAACCGAATTTGCCGCCTGAATAAACTCTTGAGCTTTCTTAATCTGAGAAGTATCAGATGCTGTTGTTGGTGGTTTTACTAATTCATCTACAAGAGAGATTACAGTTTGAGCATTTTTCTTGAAGTCATTGAATACAGAAGCAAATTGTCCAAACCCATCCTTTGCCTGGTCGTCAATTAGACTAATCATCTTAGTCAATTTTTCTTTAATGTCCGAAATATCAGCCGAAGAATGAGTTACGGAGTTTGCAAATCCACTAACCATTGCAGCAACACCATAAATTGTAAGTGCTATCAACGCATCATCAATTCCAATCAGTGCTTCCTTACGAATTGCTGTATCATAAATGTTTGTATATGATGCAATTTTTTCGATTTTCTTAGAATACTTCATGATTGCATACCTCTAACGTCAAGGATTTCAATAAGGAAATCACTAAAAGACGCTTTCAAGTCTTGAACTTTTTGAATATCACCCTGATCGGTTAGCGCAGGTACGAGCACTTCAAGTTGTGACAGAGCTGTATTTACAGAACCCTCAGCATTCTTTACATTCTGAGCAAATGCTTGGCCCGATGTTGGCTCATCGATTGTTAACGAACTATTGGGTAATGTATTAAGAGATGTTTTGGTAGTATTCAGCGCAGATGCAATATCCGGCTTTGATAGTCTGTTGGCTACTTCGATTACAGAATCAATCTCAGTGATTATATTTGGAATGATAGATTCTGTTGTTGGTGGTACATCCATCAATACAGCCTGGCCATCTTCGGTTGCTGCGTTTGGTTTTTTACCAGAGAATAGGTAGTATAAAACAGACAATCCAGTCATTACCAACATGCCGGTTTTTCCAGCTGGAGACATGGATGTTAGTTTGGCTTGTAGGTGAGATCCGCTCAAGCCCTTTGTAAACATTGCACGTCCCTGATCGATGGTGCGTTGTCTGGATTCTCTTTTTTGAGCTGCTCTGGTATTACGAAGAGATTCGTAATGACTGCGCATAGCTAAGTTGCGAGCTTGTTGGATTTGAAAATCTGAGAAACCCTCACCTTTAAGGGCTGCAATTTCTTCAGGGGTATCTGCTCCAACAATCTTTTTTGTACCAGCATCGTATCTTACACGAGCAGGTTGTGGTTGTCCCTCAAATTCACCAGTAGCTTTATTCAGGGACAACTCTCCAGTTCTGGATTCTGTTAAGGCTCGAACATTGGCTGGAACTTCAGTAAGCGCTCTATAACCTCTGCCAATAGCAGATCCGACTTCACCAAGTCTTCCAGCCGCACCGCTTAAACCCTCCATAACACGCGCTCCCATACCGGGACGCACAACAGGTTCAACTGGAACGGCTGGAGCAGCCATACTTCTCAGCTCATAAACGCTGGCAAATGTTAAGAGACGATTATCCATCCCTAATCTGCCTCATTATGCACGGATATCAATTATCGTAACTATCGCCATCGCTTGAATCTTCTACAAAATCTTCAAGGAAAGTTTCCGAGGTTTTTAAAGCATCAATCTGGATAAACCAGTTGTCATAAGCTTGATTGGATATGTTGAATGCCATATCTGAAATTTGGGGTGGTATAAAATTAACCCCATCATTATTAACTGCATATTCTCTACCCCTCTCTTGAATTGATGCTTTATCAAAAAGCAAATACGCAGCATAAGTTACTAAAAGATCCGAAATCATATCTATTGTTTCAACATCATCCCACTTGAAATAGGTAATTACCGGGTACATATTGAATGCTCGTAGGGATAATTCTAATGCATTTTGAATATCTTCAATACTGAAGATATCGATTTTCTTAATATCAATAAAACTACCAACTCTAAAGCGAACTAAATTAATTAGGGTGTCTGAAATTTTGGTCATAACTAACCTCCGAACACCCTATATCGTTGGCCACGTGGCCTAATTAGGATTTTTTGGATTTGTTAACCATGACGCTTTTGCAAGTTTCATTTGTTCTTGAATTCCAAATTTGTTTACATATCTTGTGATACTTGGTCCAGAACATCCAAGTTCTTTCGCTATAGCTTTTTGTTCTCCAAATTGTTTCATCATATTGATTAAGAGCTCAGGTGTAACCTGTAAATGCTTGATAACAGTAATATCCTTCACTATTTCATGTTTACGACCAAGACATATAGAAGCTTCTTTATAAAGGAAATCTCGTATCTTTATGGACACCCCATTTCCTCCATACTCAAGAACACCAATCCCACAGTTCATGCGAATTGGTTTTTCTCGCTTCTGAATTTTACACTCCCTCTCCAATATACTACGATATACTTCAAGAAATTCAGTAGTTCCGCGAAGAGAAAAGAATATTTGATCAGTTATTTTAGATGACCCAACATACCAAGATCCATCCCCATCAAAATATCCTCTCATAAAATGATGTACTTGAGGATGTTTTGCTAGCCACTCTGGAAAGGTGTAAATTTTACTCTTTCTTGGAACTATATTAAATTTGGCTAGATCTGTAAAAATCTTTAAAGAAGTTATTTTAAGCTCTGCTTTCTTTGTATCATTCCATTGTGGTTTTGATGCTTTAACTATGTATTCTCCAATAGGATTAGTAGCTTCAAGATGCTCTTTGAATAGTTCTAAATGAGACTTGTCACTCAATGTCAAAGCTAAACTCAAACCATTACGAGTTTTTGTATCTAAAACACAACCATCAGCAGCAATAAAACCAGCCCAATACAACGAACGCTCATTAATTTCTGAAAAGAACTCTTCATTACAGGTATGAACTATAAGTTCATTAATGTTAAGATTTAATCTTTTCATTGCTTCGCGTACACCATTTTTTGAACACCCAATCTCTTTAGCTACTTTAGATAATGATTGATGATGATCGTATAACTGTTGTAAACGAGAAGTATCAATGGGTGCGTTTATATTTTTGAACTTTAAACCATACTTTACTACATTATACCTTAATGTGGGATATGGTACCCCTAAAGCATCTGAGGTGTTTTTTAATTTTCCGTCATTTTCATCCAATACACGCTGAATCTCTTCTTTGCTAAATTTCATGATTACTCCTAATAGGTATATATCACCAATTTTAGCGACTGCGTGTATTTAGTGCTCGTCAAAATACTTGTCTAGCTCTTAAATTTCTAAGTCTTCGTATTTGTGGACTTGCGCCTGCTGTAAATGATAGTGTGCCTAATCCAATTGGTGAGGGTGCCATGTTTTTCTTTATGACCTTACATTTATCATACCAAGCATCCAATTCTTTCTGATACTGAGTATTCAAAAGCTCAGAAATTGTTGGTGGTGTAAATCCTATACCATTATCCTGAACTTGGAATTCTCGACCACGCTCAATCAAAGCTTGCGCTCCGAGAGCTAGGTACAAACCACCTTGAACTAGAATATCATGAAATTGTTCAAGGATTGGAGTATCTTCCCAGGTGAACATTGTAAAATGAGGTATCTCATTAAACATAGATAAAGCCTGACAAAGAAAAGCTACCAACTCATCAACAGTAAAAACGTCACAATCTTTATATATTGGATTTCCGTAATCATCCATTCTTCTTGCTTTTCCACGACTCTTAAGTCTGTGTCTTAAAGACTTCAACAGATTATTGATGTTACAGATGGCTGTTTGGCTAAAATTGAAACCTGGGTCGTCACCAAGTTTTTTATTTCCATCAGTATTAATAGCTGGTAATTGCGTAGTAAATACAGTAAAAGTAAATTCACCAAACACATCCCATCCATTAATTGTTCCTCGCCAAACATCTCTCCAAGTACCAATTGAAGGATATAGTCCAACATCATAATTGAATTGATATTCGCCAATACCAATACGCATTACCCCAGCACTAGTGGGACCAACAGCAACTCCACCACTTGGTTGAATGATTGTAACTGTAGGAAATAGATCTAAATCTGTTTCTAAGCCATCTGAACCGGTAAATCTTGCTCTTAAAGCGATAGTATCACTTGGTTGTACAATATCAGATCTCGGAACTATAGCCATGTTTATCTCCTATACTAATATACCGATATATTAGCATGCCAAAAGGTACTCCATTATATAAGACTTTATCAAAATCTACATTTATTAATTTATACAAACAAGAAGGTAGTATCACCGGAATCTCAAGATTAACTGGATATGACTGCAAATCACTTCGCAATTTAATGCAAAAATATGATATTCCATTCAAATATAAAACTATATATAGTCATAATGATGATTCTTTCTCAATTGATACAGAAGAATCTTTTTATTGGGCTGGATTTATTGCTGCTGATGGTTGTATAAAATGCAGAAATAAAAATACGAAAATCCTTGCAATAGGTTTGGCCAATAAAGATGAAAAACATCTTGTTAAACTGAAAAATTTTTTATTAGCAGAAGAACCTGTAAAAAAATACATAAATTATTCATCAATTCATATAGTTTCTAATAAAATTGCAAAAGATCTTGAAAGATTCAATATTGTTCCCAGAAAAACACATGTATATAAATTTCCAGAATGGCTAATAGATCATCCTATGGTTAATCACTTTATGAGAGGTTATTTTGATGGAGATGGTGGGATTTCTTTATATACAAATTTAAAAAGAAATAGAACAATACCTCAATCAATAATATCTGTTAGAGGTACTTTAGATTTTCTACAAACATTTCAATCTATTTTAATAACCGGTGTGGGTGAACAAAACTTGAATAAAAACAAGATAAGATTATCAAATGGTATTCATATATTAATGTATTGTGGTAATAATAATGGTAAAAAAATATTCAATTTTTTATATAAAGATTGTAAAATATCATTAGACAGAAAATATAATTTAGTTAAAGCTTATTTGCAAACCAATAAAATCTAAGGAAAATATGTTCAACAAAGAAACATTTTTCGATGCTACCAAAATCAAGCTAGACGGCTGGCAACCAGATCCGGCTAATAAACAATATCTAAGTTTTGATAAAGCAAACTTCATTGCAGATCCTGAAAAAGCTGCCCGTGTTCAATATCAAAGCGCAACCGATATTGACTTAAGACCATACTCCTCACCCCGCCACGATCAACGTTCAACATCTTCCTGCGTTTCTCAGAGCGTAATTAAAGCACTTGAGATTAAGAGAATCATTCAGCATGGTCATTCAGCCCATGTAGATCTGTCCATTCTTGACTTGTACTATGGTGCTCGTGAGAGAATGACGCCACCAATGGTTGAATGGGATTCGGGTACGCACATTTCATTGGCTTGTGATGTGCTTCGTGACCTTGGCGTTTGTACGGATAAAATGCATTCTTGGGAATCTAATGATGTGTATAAAAAACCATCTATCATGGCTTCTCGTGAAGCTAGGCTTAATAGGATTAAGTCCCATTTCAAGATTAAAAGCTATGGTCAAGATCGCCTTGATGACATCATTTTTAATCTAAAAGCACATAACCCAGTAGTTTTTGGAACTGTAGTTGGTAAAGATTGGATGAATTACCGTGGAGGTAAAAATCCACTTCATGTTGAAACTACGCCAAAAGGCAGACATGCAATGTGTTGTCTTGGGTATGTTGATGGATTATTTATTGTCGAGAATTCTTGGTCGAAAAATTGGGGAGATAATGGATTTGGTTTTGTAGACCCAGAAGTATTTACCCATGCAAGCACACAAGACCTCTGGGTGATTGTTGATGGTTCAGAAGCATGGACGGAGAAATGATGAAAACAAATATATGGCTTATAGGTATTGCAATTTTACTAACAAGCTGCAGAGATCCTGAAACACCAAAACCAAACATAACTGTAAAAGACAACATTTCTTTATGTGAGTCTGCTTGTGCCTATGTTCAACCAATGGGTTGTCCAGAAGCTCAGCCTCTGGTATATCCTGGTACAACCTGTATAGCAAATGCAGAATGTGCAGAGGGAGATTGTGTCAACGGGAAATGTACAGAAACATGTGAAATGGTTTGCAAAGCACTTATAAATGAAGGCCGCCAACTTGGAATTGAATGTTGGCAAACCATCACTTCTTGTGAGCAGATCGAGTCTAAATGTAGATAAGTTAAGGAGGGCAAGCTTAAAAACTTGCCCCATCTCTTAAATAGGTGTAACGTTGGCTATACCAAATGGACGGGCAACGTTTATAGCAAACACCGCATTTTTGGGCTGACCTTTTTCTTCCCAATATACTTGGGCTATGTATGTGCCCAATGCATCAGCTCCTGTTGGAATTTGGATTCCATGTGCATACAATCCAAAACCTAGCCTTGTCATGTTTTGCGGATATCCTGCAGCTTGTGATAAATCTGGAAACATCACTCCTAAAACAATAGGAATATAACCATCTGAAAGAGCGCCCGGTGTATTATATCCATCACATTGGCAACCGGATTGAGTTTGAATAACTAGACGTACTAGTTGTCCAGTATTTGCAAAGATGTAATTCGCTGCTCCCATGATCTTATACTAGGTTATTCATCTACTGTTGCCTTCTTATACTTCGGATCAACAGCTAATGTTGGGCGTCTGTCCTCAAAATCCATATCCGCATTTTGTTCGGCGAACTTTTCAAGGGATTCATCATCATCGAAATCCAAATCTGGATAATCTGGAACCTCAATATCAGAGGCTTTACGATTAAGCCTAGTTGAGCTTCTATAGGCAGAATTAGCAATATCTATTCTGTGATTGAAAACCACTGGAGCAACTTCCCGAATCTTTAGCCAATTCTGCTTCTTAAACAAAGATCCGGAACGCCGAGAATTCTCTATATCCTCTCTGGTAAAATTATAGAGAGATTTACCATTCTTACCCCTAGCAAAAAGATTAATACTCTGACCACAGCGTATTGTCACTCTGAGGTCAGATATGCTCAAATCTTGAGTTCCGGATATATTAGTTACCCAGAATTCTTCAGCCTTCTTTACTACCACCGTTGCCCTCACTAATTATTGCGACTTCAACAGCTTTGGGTTGTTTGCGGTTATTCAAACCAATAGAAAATGCAACTTCCTGACCCTTTTTAAGGGTTTTGAAACCTTCACTTACGATATCTGACCAATGAATAAAGATATCTTGTTCGTTTGGTCTTGAAATAAAACCGTAACCTAATTTTGCATCAAACCAACAAACCACACCAACATATTTTTCTTCTTGCATATTCCATCCTTTGAGATCTTACTTTGAACTCAAAATAATGAAGAATTATGCCTTTGTTACAAAACTTAGTCTAATTTTACCAATGACTTATGAGAATTAATATCTTCTTGCCATGAGGTATCTGCAGGAAGAATCTCTACACCATCAACAACCAAATCACCTACACAACCAATTGATTTATGAATTTCTGCAATACCCATAGCAGCTATATGCTTTCGTTCATACTCATTTTTTGCACCTTTAATAGCGTTTTGAAACTTTATAATCAAACCTTTGACTTTATCTTCGACACCTTGTTCACGAGCAAGCTTTAAAATAGAGTTAATTGTTTGACCCTCTGTCATTACAGACTTCTTGTTATTTTTTAACAATTCTTCTTTTGTTACGTATCTCATAGATGCACCTTCATTGAACTTGCCTTAGGAATATAGTAAGGACTCGTAATTCCAGGAACATTACTTACCCCATTAATTTCAAAAACCAATGTTCTGGAATATGGAAGTTTTGTTGATGGAAATACGCCAATTATCTTTATTTCATTATTATGAACTCGATTATGGCAATTAGCACAGATAATACAAACATTTCCCCAATCATCTGTACAATTTGGATCAGTTCTCTCAACAATATGATGATAATGAAGAACTGATTTATTTGATTCTTTGCAAATTTCACAATCAATTTTTTTAGGCTTTAAGTTTCGCGATTTCAGCTTCATGTTTATTATTATATCACGAACCCAATAACACGCTGAATTAGTCTATAATAATTTTTTCTAATTTTGGACAGAACTTGATAACGGACTTTGCTGCTAGGAGTCCTTCGTTACGTCCATAGTCTCCCCATTGAGAAATACGCATGTAATCTTGAGACTTACCACCTTGACCTAAAGCTGTCATAACGGGAGAATTTGAATATACAGATCCACAAGCCGAACCCAATCCAACATAGATGCCTTCAGCCCCCATTTGGGTCATGACATAAGGAGCCATCTGCTTACCAACCTTAATAAATGTTGTATAAGGAACACGAGTACCTTTTTCACTAATAATTTCAATACCAACTTGTGCCAAAGATCCTTCAAATATAGATTTAAAAGCTAATGCACGTTCATATCTTTTATGTAATGTTTTGAGAGCTTCTTCTAAAGCAACAGCTGTAGCGATAACAGATCCTACATCCGGAGTGCCAGGACGATCATGATGATATCTAGAACCAAGACCAAATGGCTGCCACCATTTTTCTTCTTGAACATACAGAATACCTACATTAGCAGGTCCACCAAATTTATGAGCACCAAACGTTGCAATCTTAAGATTTGGAATACTAGATACATTAATAGGAATCTTTCCAAGAGATTGAGACATATCCGAGAAGAATGGTACTTTTATATCTTCAATTGGCTGAATTGTTCCAAGTTCATTATGAACATGAATGCATACAAAAGCTGTACCATCTTGTGGAGTAAATGTACAATTAACCATACCTTCTTTAGAAACAAGCAAATCATTATTACCAAAGAGTGTATTTGCTTTTTCCGCTACTGATTTGTGTTCAATAGTTGATGTATAGATTTGTTTGAACTTTTGAGCTGCAAGTATTTCCAATCCCCACTCACAAGCCTGGGTACAAGTACTTGTGAAGAAAATTTGGCTTGGGCGAGCCGCACCGATCATTTTAGCAATCTTCGCCCTTGATTCTTCTAAAGCAGCCGCTGCTATTCGTCCAGGAACAGAAGATGACATGGTGTGACCATGTCCTCCTAATGAATTATTGAAATGCGCAAATGCTTCGAGAGCTTTTGAATTTAGTGGTAAATGTGCGTTAGCGTCTAGAAATAATATCATTAACTTCCCGCAATGTCATAGGCTTGAAATCGGCTTTTGTCATTACTTAAACATATAACGCTATCTGTAGCTCCTTTCTTAGACAGCTTTAGACACCAATATGCCAAGCATGAACATCTACAGTACCAGTACCTCTAAACCAGATTTTATCTTCATTTCGAACATCGAAGTTAAAGATTTGGTTTGCTGAAATTCTTCCATGTACAGTATTTCCATTGAATGAGTATTCAATATCAGTTCCAGAGGAACAAACAAACATCATACGACGTGGACCTCTGAACTTAATTAAAACATTATATCCATCTGTAGTTGGAAATGATCCTGATGTTACAGTTACCCTTTGATAGAAATTGAAATCTTTACCTAAATTTTCCGCCATACTATCTCCCTATATTCTATTCTGAGTAATCTTTACAATCATTTTGAAACATCAAAGGATTCTGCTAATATGAAAATGCATGATTGTGAGATTATCAATATCAGTGATATGGGTGTATATGCGCAGATCGCACTCACCGACCGCGCATCCGAAAATTCAATGGAAAAATGAAAATTAGACATGAAAAAGTACTTGACGAAGTTTCATATCCGAGATATAGTTCTCAGTATTGAAGGGAAAATACCTATGACCAAATCAATTTTCGTACTTATGACTCTTGTCTTTACCATCGGCTGCTCCGAAACTAATGTTTACGAATCTAGTGAGGAAGGTGCTGGAGGCTCTTCAGAAAATACTAGCTCAAGTTCAAATACTGGTGGCAATGACATTGGTGGCACTTCCGGTAATGACATTGGTGGAACTTCCAGTACTAATTCTGGTAGTTCTACTTCAATTGATGGTGGCGGCACTGGGTCTCCATCAGATGTGTTCACCGAGTCTTGTATTGAAGCTGGTGAAAGACTGATGACCGGATATTTGGAAAGTTATTCTTTCATCAGTGATACCAATCGAGCTACGCTTTTAGCTCATAGTGCCAATGGAACATTGAATGATATCAACGAAAATTTGATGACATGTTCTTGTCCGGCCGGAACTTTTGGAGGTACCGCTCTTTGGATTCCTGGACTGGAAAAGACAAACAGTTTTGTTGCTGATGATTTTTCATTAAGTATGTTCGGAATGCGATTGATGGACAGGTTCTCTATTGAGAGTTATCCGAATATTTGCGGTGATGCCTGTGTTGATTTGACTAATGTTGTTAGTCCAACAGATAACGTTTGTGCTACCTCAGCAGGCATAATTCCGGTGCTTTGTGCGTCAACTACAGCTACACCAGCTGAATGCACTGTTTATGAAAACAACTCAACAAATGCCAAGGCTAGTTTTCTTTGTTGTCAAACTTCAAACTATCTCAAATTAACTTTGAGCACAATGTGAACGGCAAATTTATCTACAAGCTAAAGCATTGGAGCTTTTTGCACAATATTATTAGTATTATTAGTATTATTAATGTATTAAAACAATGGAAAGGCCGGGAAAACCGGCCTTTCCTATTTCCATTCACCAACACCAAGAGATTGTTGGATTCTTAATCTTTAACTGGCCTGTATCATTCGTACCACCAGTATGCATTCTTACATAAAGAAAAGCATCCTCTACTTTAAATCCTATTCCACTATTGAAATCCATTGATACGGCGTAGTCTGTGGATTCCGTTAGCATTGAAATTGTTCCTGACGTTTGAAGCGAAGTATTTCCTCGAACAATCCATGCTTGTGTAATAACACCACTCATTGTTCCGGCAGAACTCCACCAATATGCATTGTAGTTGAAAGATAAGATTCTCGCACCATATGGTATGACACTAACCAACGGGACTTTCCAAGCAAAGATAATTGAAGATGCATTTGGCCCTATGTTTACCAATATCTGATTATATTCAGCAACCAGATATAACAAACCATAAGCCGCATAATCTCCTTGACCAATTCCGAATGATGAGGCGGAGGTTTGAGAAGATCCAATTATTCCAGAACAACCATCCAGTGGCATGGTAATGAGATCATTAGTGTTTCTATCAACCGTACAGTTATCACTATGTTTTAGTACATATGATGTACCGCCAACAAATGGAGATGACCTGTAGCTACTAAGAAAGTTATCATAGATATTAGCATAGACATCACTACCTTCGGTATCGATAAATGCTGTGATACTTGAAGTAGTGACTTTATAAAGTCTGTTGTTACACACATGGCCATACCCTGCTGATATCTTAATACCAGTTCCGTTGCTTGCTACATAAACTTGATTTCTGTTAATTTGAAAAGTACCACTACCAAGTATTTTTATCGTTGTAGATGTATTAAGGCCAATATTTGTAAGTATAGCTGATATCAACTCAGGGTAATTTACAACGTTGTCTTGGATATATGGAATACCACCATAAACCGATGTATATACGTTTATTGAATAGCATTCGTTTCCAGAAATTATGAATGATGCATTTGAAACTAATGTTTCAAGATATTTTCCATTAGCACCAGCCGGGTAAATTGCAGAACAGTTATTGTTACAGATCCTAATGCTTTTGTCATGTTCTTCTTTTGATAGACTTCCAATGGTCACATCTGTTCGTCTAGCAGAAACACCAATTAAGAAACCGCTACTTCGAATATCAGAGTTTACGTATCCAGAACTATTGTTTCCACAAATCTCAACATTCTCAGTCTTGAATGTTTGATCTTGACCAGTTATCAAAATTGACTGGTATCCGTCAATAATGTTATTGTTTACCTTGATATTTCTCAAGGTTGTTACAATATGATTTGAAGCAGAAATACCTGACTGATAGAAACCAATAGCACAGTTGTATGAACTCAATGTAGCATCGTGGAATATATTTTCCTCAATGTAGATGTTTTCAATGATACCAGAAGCAGGATTGATTGTGGAATATAAAGCAATATATGGATATCTTTCGCCAGTGGTTTGACTAAAATCACAGCGCTGTATTCTACAATTGCTTGCACCAGCCACAAACCTGATACAGCTTTGAGTGCTAGATAAGTGGCAAAGGTTTGAAGAATCATAACTTGTAAGAACGCTGTTATAAACGATATTCAAGCCTCTGAATTCTACACCATCTTTTACCAAGAAACCAGTTGGAGTATTGACTTTAATTACACCACCATCATCTTCAAATACGAGTTTAGAAGTGATACCGGTAAGATCTATTGTTGAGTTAATTTCAACATCGCCCTTCACTTTGATGTAAAGAGTTTTTGCTGTTGTTTTTTTTGCCCAGGTAATGATCTGATCAAAGTTTGTGAAGTTGGAAGTTTCCGGTTTGTCAGAGATGCTTAGTGTTATATTCGCTGTCTCATTTAGAATATATTTTCTAGCATCGCTAACAGAATTTAGCGTTAGGTTTCCAATTTCTGGTTCAAGTTCAGTTCCTGGGTAGATTGTTACATTTACTACATATAGAAGCAACAATTCTTTATGAGAGTCTATAATATCCTGGAACGAATAACTCTCAACAAATTCACCAGTTATAGACTGGAAGAACTGTGCCCCTGTGTTTTCAGGAATTGTACGAAGTGTTCCATTCTTTGTTGCACAAACAAATACATTGTATGTACCAGAACTACCAATCATCTCTGGTATTACAACATCCATTGCTGATATTGCAACAAAGGATCCGTTAATAAGACCAAAACCACCTGAGAACTGTAGGACAGCATCGTTCACTCCAGTTCCTATGTATTCAAAACCTCTTACAACTCCGTTTGCGTGCAAGTATCGTTCACCAGATTCAATAAACCTAATAGCCGAATCTGTGAAGTTCTCTTCTGATGTAGTGCCAAATTCACGCAAATCAGTGATTGATCCTACAACAATTTCGTTGTGAGAAACACCAGCAATCCTCATAACTTCATTATCTTCAGCCAAAGTTGGGAAGATTTCTATATCAATATATTGAGGAGTATTTGTAGAGATAATTGTACCTGGAATTGTTCCAATTTCACGAAATTCTATATCGATAAAGTTAATATAAGTTTCATCATAGAAACGAACTGGAACATTTTTGAAACCAGTAGTAAGAGGTCCATTCCTTGAAATTCCAGGAGTTGTATCCCAACCAACCCCAATGTCTGGAGGAGATCCGATATAACCAGTGTATTCACCAGTAGTATTATCGTAGTTTGTTATTACGAAACGAACCCAGAATCTAAGATCATCATCAAGTCTGTATCCTCGAAGTTTTGGTGAAACATTTCTAATCTGCCAATTAGCACGATCAGTGTTAATCTTCGCAGTATCGGCAGACTGCTTTTCCATACGAGCACGTTCTATCGCCTGAGTCTTACCGTACTGTTCAACGAAGATTTCGTGATATCTATGGAAGGTACCTTGTTCTACCAAGTGATGAGCATTGAAACCAACAGAATCTTCTGTTAAGTAAATTATTACATTTTGGTTTTCTGGAAGTACTGCGCCCATAGCGCTACCTCCAGCATGAACACTATTTACAACTAATACATCTGTTGTATCAGCAACCTCATTGTAAAGGATATCACCAATTATAAATCTTCCGTAGCCAACGATACTTGTATCAGATTCAGATGTTGGTTGAACAACAATCGTCTTGCCAGGAGCAAGTTTTTCAGCAAACAAAGCCTTGTTAATACGATAAGTTGTTGTTATCGTATTGTTTGGTATGTCTGAGAAGTTCGAAATGATAGTAGCTTGCCAGTATTCATCTCCATCTGTATAGCTCTTAGTTCTAAGGAAGTCTCTTCTGGAACCATTAGCCAGATAGTTGCGATCCTTTACCGGAGAATGAATAATTGTTGGCATGTTTACAGCTTCAAGTGCTGTCGTATAACCACTAGTAACAGGAGACGCTACTACTGCTTTTCCTGCTCCAAAACCGAGGGCATCATAACCATCAGTTGCATCACCAATAACATTATGGTTATAAATGCCTTCTTCTATGATCGTAGACGCTGTTTGACCAGCAATAATAGTAAATGCAGAATTTCTCCAAGAATCTGCAAGCATAATTCCAAACTCACCTTCGTGCTGGAAGGCAATGAATCTGTAATTGTTACCAGAAGCTCTAAATGCTAGGTTAGTAGCTTCAACAATCGTCTCTAAAGAATAAGCACCTGGAGTTGTACCTTCATTTCCAGTAACATCTATTGGATATAGATCTATATGGATATCCGGTTTTCCCGTTGGGTACAGTCTAAACCATAAATTGTAATGTTTCTCATTAAGAGCACCAGGATCAAATCCGATACCAATAGCCATAGCACCTCTAGGTGAGGCAACTATAATACTATCAAGAGCTGTAGAACAAGCGCCATCAGGAACTGTATCAGCATGTGCGCCAGCAACTGCTAGTACACCCTTTGTGTTGATGTCATGACGACGACGGTCAATACGAGCATAAGCATAACCATCGCTTGTGCCATCTCGATTTACAAGGTTCCAACCATCAACACGAACAACCCACTCTACACCTGGGGTTAATCTAAAAGAACTAACTCTAAATTCACTGGAAATACCATTTCCATAGTTAATTCGTAGTATATCGCCAACTTGAACTTGCGTAAATTTCGCATCAAAACTGAAATCAGAATCATCTTCTGGAACAAAAGAGATGACATCATCACCATTTGTAATAGAATCTCTCGGACCTGTTTGATTCAATTCTGCTAGATATGCGCGACATTTTGTTTCTGGAACAATTTCGTAATTATAACCGTCAAGATCAATTCTCTGAACTCTAGCATTTCGAGGAATACCATTAGAGTTTAGAGTTGCACGGTCAACACCAGTTGAAAGAGTTTCTTGGTTATCAAGGAAGTCTAGAACTTCTTGAAGGTTCTCAGCATCTGTTGGAAGCTCATTCCAATCCTGTGCAAAAACTGTGATAGCTGTTGCTGGATGAGCATCATATATAGTATTTTGATGATTGATGAGTAATTGATTAATCTGATATAAAGCTTGTGCTAATTGAATGGCCGTAAGAGCATTACCATCTTTATCATACAGTGTAAATGATAAATCAATCTGATTGTCATAATGGCGAGCACGAGTTATACCATCGGCAAGTAATGCAACACCAGCAATATGATTTAAAAGATCCGTATTAGTTTCTGCGGCTAAGCTTGCTGTGTTATTCGCAACAATATCAATAGCATTGATTTGAGCTTGCAAATCAAGGGTACTAACATCAAGGTCAAGTTTGTATTCCTTGATACCAGCATTATTTGCAATGTACTTATCAACAATTGGTAAAGCTACAAAACCAGCAGCTTCAATTGCTTCTGTTCTAAGCGTTCCATCTTTGTTTAAAGATATACTAATCCTTGAATCCAATGAAGACGTTGAACCTGAAGGAGTGATGCCCAATTCTTTTTCAATAGCAAAGACCGAAGACCTGAGCTGGTTAATAACTACAGTGCCTAGCTCGGAAATAAGATCATCAATACGAATAATGGAGCGATCATCATCAATCGCCTGAGGATAAACTGTCATGCTTACTCGTTTGGTTTAGAGGTTTCATCTACAGTGCTTTCAGAGTTCTCTTCAATTACATCTGTAGTTTCTTTTAGGTTCATTTGTTTGGCTAGACCGCCAACCTTAGCCTTAACTTCGTCTGGTACATACTTTCTAATGTGGAATTTAGCGAATCGATAAACTGTTGCGCTAAAGAAGCCGGCAATTAAACCGAAGAACAAACGCCCAGATGCGGATGCAGCAAACTCTTGTGGGTATGGGTAATCAGAAATAAAACGTGCCATCAATCCACCAATAACTACAGGGGCTGCTGGAAGTATCCATTCATTCCAAACATCAATGAGAAAATCCTCAAGTTTTTTGGGGAGAATAATCTCGGCTTTCTTAAAAATGGCTTCAATAATAGCTCTAAAAGCCATAACTACAAAGTTAATGCCAAAGGCAAAAACAAAAAACACTAAACTGAATAGGCTTAGAAGCGCTGTTTCCATGGAACCTCCTTCAGAATGCTGGGTTATGCAGTCTTTCTATCCATAATCACTTAATAGAAATCTAGCATATTCTTTGTATATCTTCCTGATTATTAATTATACTATCACCATATTTCCAGACAATTTCTTCACCACGAATTATTTTAAAGTCTTTGTTTTTAGAAATGGTGTTAAAAGCCGTCATAGCTTTCCAGATTTTCCAATCTTCACGATTTTGAGTTGACTCAGATGTTACGTTATACACCCAATTATTTTTGGATTCATTAAAACCAATACTGTAATGATTGGACCTAAATCTGGATAGATAATCTATATCATGACAAAGCTTCATCTCTTCGGAATAGTTTACATCCGTTAAGATACCAATAAAAGTTGGATTCCAAATATCAGTTTTAACCGCACCTTCTGTTTTATATACAATATCTCTAAATCTAAAACTGATATCAGTTTTACCTATCAGGTGGTTATTACTAAGATACAAAATTGAATCACTTAGATAAGATTCACCATACCAATCATCAGAATCAAAAATTGCATAAATTTTACGCTGATTTTGTCTCATCCAATTCAAAGCGATGTTATCTAGAACACCAAGCATATTAGATTTTGATCTTAACTGAATTACATTTCCGGGATTTGGAACTTCGTAATTTTCTAATTCTCCATTAAATACAAATAGTATTTCCTTATCCTGATGAGTTTGATTTTCAAAATTGGTAATGATGTTATCAAGCCACTTTCTTTTATGAGCTTTACAAATTACCGTAATCATTACACGCCATTAAATAATGTAAAGTATTCATCAACAAATATTGCATATGCCCAAGTATATACACTTGAAACAATATTTACTTGAGGGTAGGTGTCATCTAATACATTCATATAAACACTAGAAATGATACCTGAATCATGAGTAAAATCTCTGGTATTTTTTGCAACAACTAATGAAGAACTAGATGGGTTATAATAAAAACCACATGTAAGAGAAAATGTTACATTATAAGAAACTGAGTTAAACATTTGTCCATGAACTACATATTGGTATACATAATTAAATCCTAAAGCTCCGTATTTGTTTGAATTTGATGAAAGCGAATATGGAGAATTGAATGGAATACTTATAGTTCCAGTACCAGTTCCACAATACGTATCCTTATAATAACCAAGAAATGTTGCTGCCATAGATTCCTTAAGAGTAATTCACATCAGTTTGAATTACATAACCGGTGCCACCACCCCAGTGCCTTGCTGCTATATACGATTTACCATTATTAACCCATCTTATAATTGCGCCAGCTGGGATATCAGACAGAACAAGTGTTCCACCATTTCTACTATATTCAATTGTATTATAGTATTGATCCTTGTACACATTTGTTGCACAATATGTCACTATGTAACTTGATGTTCCAGTTTCTAGATTATACGAATGTACAGACTCTTCTGAACCTACGGTAATACTTTGACCAATTGGTGCTCTGACTGATAAACAATCTGAAATATCATTAGATCCCATACTCAAATCACCTAACATGGCTCTAACACCCGATCTGTTTAAATATTGTAAGTGATCATCATTCGTTAGACCTGTCAAAGATCCGTGATCTTGTGCTCCTGATAAAAATGTTCCCCATGAAAGATTACCAAGACCATCAGTCATCATTGCCTGTCCAGATAATCCATCTGTATGTGGCCAAATCAGAGCGACACCAGCATTTAAGGTAATATTCATAGCGTCTAAGCCAATATCCATAGTTTTTAAGTTAATACCAATATCTGAGTCTATTGTTATACTACTAATTCCAATCGTAGAATTTGAAGTAGTAAGTGTAATATCCCCACCAGTTCCAGTCGTAGAACTTCCGGCAGTAATTGTAATATTACCACCAGCTATATTAGGACCAAAACCACCTTGTATATATATATTACCACCGTAATTTGATCCGGAACCACCTCGTAGGCTTGAATTACCACCGTAATCTAATCCACTACCACCTTGTATATTTATATTACCACCAAGTGTTGTTGAATTACCGGCTCTCAAATTAATACCACCACCCAAACCATTAGTACTGTCTCCTAAGAAAACTATAAAATCAGAACCAACATACCCATCAGCTCCATTAAAAGTAAAAGAAGAACAATTACCAGTTGGATTGTCGGTTAAAGAAACTGTAAAACCACCACCAGGATCTGAATTTTTAATTTCACTTCCTTGATTGATATCTACATCAACACCGCCAGAAAAATTTCCAAATTCAAGAATAGTTTTCCAGTTTTGTTCAGTAGAAACTGCTTGATCAACATACCATTTTGTGGCTGCATCTTGTGGTTGAACCGGGTTCTGCAATTCATGAATAAACTGCATATCCATACTAATTGGATTTGAACCAGCATGATTATTAACCTGTAAAACGGT
>Ga0172381_10001827_pt1 | contig 24371 bp, 32 predicted proteins | sample Leawel6488metaG_FD_119754 | JGI IMG/M metagenome (GOLD analysis project Ga0172381, IMG submission 119754) | Leachate microbial communities from a municipal landfill in Southern Ontario, Canada - Leachate well 64-88 metaG | ecosystem: Engineered > Solid waste > Landfill > Unclassified | place... | reverse complement strand
GTTTCCGTAAAATCCAAACGAAATGGCGTTTGATGTCGAACCGTCTCCGCGGTGCAGATAATCGATGTGGCACGAGTTATTTACCGACGCCGCTTTCCCGCCGTCGAAAATCGCAAGATTGCTCGTGCTCCCCATGTTTGGCGCGAGAAAACGAAACATGTGGCAGTTTGTATATGCGTCCCAGGTCGCGGTCGTCTTGGAAATGTAAAACATCACATCTCCGGCTGATTCAAGACTGATAGGGTAGGACGATGAGGGGGCGACGCCGATGCCGATATATGGAAAACGCTGGCCGGCCGTGAACGTGTTGGCCGTTGAGAAGAGACCCGATATTGCAGTATACACGCCGCCGCTAGCGATTAAATGTGCGCTTCCGGACGTCGGTGTTGCGTCGACCGTCGTCAGGGGGTGGTATTTAGCCGAAATGGCGGTGCCCGCTTCGGTAAAGGCCGCGGCGGAGCAACCGTAGGTCGTCGAGATGGTGCCGTTAAAATCGTAATTGCTCACGGAACCGCCCGCGGCCGATACGTTCTGCGTCCTTATCCAGGCGCCCCAGGCCGAGGCGGATTTGACCCGCTCATAGACCAGGATCGAGCCGTTCGTGGTGTAGGCGATGGCCCGCTGATAGGCGTAGACCGTTCCGACGTTTGAGTTAACGTGATACAGATACCACGAGTAGGTCGTGTCGGGCGCGCCCGTGGCGGTGCCGTAGCCCGTGTAGAAACCGTTCCGCGTAATTGTGTTGAAATTTGTCGAAAGCGTCCCCGCGTAAGCCGTGTTGCCGTGGACGATGCTGTCGACGCCGTTTAGATAATAGGCGCTCGTGGCGTTCATCGTCGGGGCGATGATCTGCGAGGGGAACGTGATGGCTTTTGTATAGTCGGCCGAGTAAACCGTCCGTTTGCCTGAAGGGTAACCGCCCCAGATCTGCATACGATAAAGCGGAATGGTGTTCGCGTTCGCCCAGGTCGGCTGGAAGACGAAACGGATGGTTTTGAAAAGAGTCGATGAGGTCGTGTTTGACGGATAAAACGGAACGGTAGCGAATGGACAGTAGAGATGGCCCGGCCAGCCACTGTTCGCCGTCGTCGAGGCGGTAACGAGCGACCACGCCGAGTTTAGACAATCCTGCTTATAAATCGAGAGCAGAAACGAGTTTCCCTGGCCAGAAAAATAAAGGTAGAGCATGTCAAAGAAAACGTAGGTGCCTTCCGCAGCCGTAACCTCGACGGAAAAATAGGGCGTGGCGTTTGGGATGTAGATCCCCGAATCGGCGTCGCCCCCGAACATCTTCTGCTTGTTGACGTCGCTGAATGACGTGTATTCCGTCCAGGTAACGCCGTCGTTTGATGTGAAGAACTTGACGGCCGAGGCGGGTATGAACGCGGTTTTATTGTTAAATTCTTCCTGAAAGAGAGCCATTTCGGTGACGGTCGGCGAGCCTAAATTGCAACGGCTCAAACCGCTTTTTGTTTGCATAAAATTAAACGCGTTCGAGTTATTCACATAAGATTGAAGATAGTAATTCGTCGAGGTGCCGAGATTGTAGGTGTTGGTCGTCGTCGGGTAGATCGTCCGTCCCGCGAGACTCCCCCACATCGTCCCGCCCGCGAGCGGGAGATAATTTAAAGCCGGAATTCTGGCAATATCAAAGACCCCGGCCGTGATTTGGCTCGCGGTATAGGTTGTCGGATGATCGAGGACGTCGGCCCAATAAATCTTCTGCTTAAGTTTGTCGCCCGTCCCGCTTGAGTTTACTCTACAAATATACCCGATTTGTTCCGCCATTTTTTAAGCCGTATGCGTATCAAAATATAAATCCCCGGCAAGAAGCCCCGAAGGAACAGTTCCATCGGTTGATATGGAGATTTTTCTCATATAGGTCGAAGTAATGACATTCCCGGACGCGTCGGCGGTGGCCTTAGCCGCGGTTGCGCCCATTCCAAGATAAAGACTCGATAAATTATAAGCCGTTCCGCTTATAACTTGATAATAGTCTGCAAAATAGCCATTGCCGAAAAAGGCCGTGGTTGAGCCTAGATTGTGATGCGTAGAAGTTTCGGAAAGCAAGTCCCCGGTAAGGGATCCGCCGGAAAGGTTGAGTTTTGTTGCGAGACCATTATAGACAGCCGCCGAAGAAATCATTTTTCCCGTTTCTATAGCAGCCGGGGATGTTGAAAAAACCGACGCAAGAACGCCCTCTGTAATGACGTCATTCCCGGTCATTCCGGTAACGGTGGTGGCATCAGAGAGTTTAACAACGCCTTTGGCTACCGTAGTTGCGTCTTGATAAGTCGTTTGAATGACGGCAAATCTATACCTTCCCTCTGTGGTATTATAACCGTCATAAATAACGCGGTCTCCCACTTGTAGCGCAAAGGTGTAACCCGTCGGAGATCCTGCGCTTCCGCCGTCGAGAATCGTCCCGCCTTCTCCCGTGGCCAATGACATAGTCGGAGAAACGGTGATGTTTCCGGCCACTGAAACAATCGCATACATTCCAACCTCGCTTCTACCAAGCTCTAACATAGAAATCATGGAATTAAATTGGTAATAAATCCTTTCCGTGGTGTTTTGCTCCGAATCGGTCAGATCAATCGTGCCATAATAATATTCTCCGTCAAAAACCGCGTTAGGAAGAAGGGAGGCGGATATCTTTCCGTCGGATCCGGTCTTGACGATACCACTCGTCCCGTTATAATTGGCGTCCGTTATGTTCGCCATTAAGGTTTTCGGCAAAAGTTTCTCGCCGGCACTTCCATTATATCTAAATAAATACCCGCTGTAATCGCTCATTTAGAATCTCCTTTGTTTTCTTTATAATTCCTCAACTGAAAGTCGAGGTTTTTCGTAGAATATTCGTAAGAAGCCCTAACCGCTTTTCCAAAGTCCTCGACCCCTTCCAAATAGTTTTCAAACATTCCTTTTATTTCGAGATATTTTAAATTGGCAAAATCTAACGCATCGGCCATGACTTTCATCTGAACCGCATTCTCATCAAGGGATTTCTTGGCTTTAGCCTGTTCTTCCTTTCTTATGGCATCGAGGTCAACCTTTTGTTTTTCCTTTAAGAGAGAGAGTTCCGAGTCCTTCTCGTCCGTGATTTTTCCGCATCTTGCGGTTTCCGCCTCGGTTTTGTTTTTTTCCTTTTGAAGTTCCTCGTTTTTCTCGGTTTCAAGAAGAAAATATTTGCTTCTCTCAATTTCAAGGGCGGTTTTGGAATTGGCTTTTTCATGATTTACGGCCTCGTCTTTTTCATCAACAAGCCGATCGTAATCGTCTTGACTGCCGGCAAGTTTTTCTGCGAGTTCCGCCTTCGTTAATTTTAAATAATCATTCGGATTGTGTTTCATTTTTCTTCTCCTCATATTCCTTCAGTTTTTCGTCCATCATTCTTTCGTTTTTTTCATCGCTCGATTTACGACATAAAGCGGCGATTATAGTGATAAAAACAATTAAAGGCAGTATTATCAATAAAAACACGTAGCCCCACTCGATTTCCATTTTACTCCTCCTTTTGAAAATAGACGTCACCCGACACTACTATGCCCGCGATTATCATCGAGGCTATTTCTTCTTCCGTTCCTACCTGTATTTTTCCCCCTCCCGCTTCCTCCGTTCCGTAATATTTAATGATTACCGGACTTCCAATTCCGTTTAAGGCTATCTCGCCTTTAAGATCGGCCATTTCTTTTGAAAGGGCGGACAAAGCATTGGCGATTTCCGTGGCGAAGTCATACTCTATTACATTCTCCCCGTAGAGCGTCGATTCCTTTACATAGAGCGTTATTCTGTCGGAGACGATGATTATCTCATCTCCTTTACGGAAAGTGAGCCACAAGTCAAGCGAGCCGTAATTTTTCGTCATAGTCTGAACAAGCGGAATGACGACTTGATAGTATTCATTTGAGAGATAATTTACATTTACCGAGATTGATATTTCATTTTCCACGTCGGCGAATTCATTTTTATACGAAACATAAATCCCGTCAAAGTCTATTGTCTTCGGAAATAAAGCCCCTATAAAAACTTGATTATGAGAAAATTGCATGAGTTTTTTGTCCTCGACCTCGAGGAGAAGCCTCCCGTCGGCGTCAAACTCGCATTCTCTAAAATCTATCATTAGCATTCAACCCCCATTACCGTAATATCAAAAGTAAGGTCGAGCATGGACACGCGAGCCGAAAAACCAAGCCCGTCGGGCCTTGAGTCACCATATTGATAATCGACGCCGTACTCGGTGTTTATTATATTCATCACAGTCGTGCCGTCCCAACTAATGTCTATAAAAGCCGTCCCTACCCCAATCGCAACTTCGCCTTGCACCCCGGCAATATTTAATGCGTCGTCGTTTAAAGCAGAGGTTACTCTAACAACTATATGAAGGTTGAACTTGCTTGAAGCAGAAGATAAGGGGAAAGTATAATATACATCTGCCGAAGGAGTCGTATATTGCTGATGGTCGGAAATAATTTTGGCATTTCCGTTGGTTCCCGATAGAGCATATCTGTCGTCGAGATTTGTCCAAGCATTCCACGCGCTCCCCGTTTTTGTCCTTTCGTAAACTATCAAAGAAGGAGAAAAGGCCACCGCCCTTTGAGTCGCGTAGACCGTTCCCGTGTTTGAGTTTTGGTGTGTTACGTGCCAAGAGTAGTCTGTATTGGGCGCGCCTGTCGCCGTGCCGAAACATGTATAGAAGCCATTCTTCGAAAGAGAATTGAGATCGTCCGTTAAGGTTCCTCCATAGGAGGTATTTCCTTTAATCACGGTATCGGGTATTAAAGCCGTGGTAAGCGCGAGCCTCACCGATATCGTCGATGAAACCGTAAGAGTTACGGCGTAAACGTTCGACCCGATTACCAATGATCCGTAGGCCTTATTTCGATCGGTTTCTGCCATCAATATTCGGAAAATGGTAGGATTGAATACCGTTGATGACGTATCTTTTATGTACAAAACAAAAGCATTTACATTTAGAAGAGCGTTTGCCGCGGCACTTACCAAAGATGAATTGCTTATTGAATAATCGTTATAACCGCTCGAGGGAAGTGCCATTGAAGTGTCGGTCAAGTCTACCGCGTTAAGTTCCGCGCTCTCTATCGCCGTCAATCTCGTTTCACAGGCGGTTATTCCTTCTTGCAGAGTCGCGGCGATGTCGGTATCCTCTATCGCGTTTCCGGAGAGAACGGAAGATTCCGTAATTTCAAGAATTATCTGTTCACTGTAAAGTTGACTGACTATGTTTCCATTTGAAGCAATCCCCTCCAAAACAAGTTGGACTTTCAAAGTTCCATAATCGTAGACCATTGGTTGCGGTATCGGAAAGACCACATTATAGTAATCGTCCGACGTATAATCGGTATTGACATTGGCCATATATTCGCCCTTAACCTTCCCGTCCGTTCCGTAAAGGACGTAGACGATGTTAACCGTGGAAAAGGTTCTTGACTTCGGGAAAAAGATATTAAGGACGGAGGCGTTGTGCGAAAATTGCTTTACGGTTCTGTCTTCTGCGGGACTCTCGATTCTCAAATCATTATTAAGCGTTACATTTTTTACGTCCATTTCATCTCTCCTTGTTTATGGAAATCTCTATTTGCTCGAAGGGATCTTTCGAGTAATTTAATTCAAACGAACCCAAGACGGTAAAATCTCCCAAACTCTCATAGGGGTATACCGCCGAAGAAAACTCGGCGTTTCTCTTAACCAATCTAACTACGTTATATAATAAATTTCCGTTTTCATCAACATATGACGCATAATTTGTAACGTATCTTCTTATGATATTTATTGTTTCGTCATAGGTAAGATATGACACGGCCGAGTAATTATCTTCAAAACGGAATGTCATCATGTTGGAACTGTCGATTTTTGGAATGAAAACATAACCGCCAGCCGTGGACACCAGTATCCCGTCGACGTTTGAAAACCCATTTGCATAATCCGCGAGAGAACTTCCGTCATATTCCAATACGGATTTGATATATCCTTCCGTCGGTATCTCGTATACCCTTAATTCCTTGTTAAGTTTAACGCTTTCATTTAAGGCATTATAGTTTTTTGTAAAATGATAGTGCTGAGAGATGTTGTTTTCTCTTATGCCGACGGTAACGTTATCGAGAACGTAGTCTCCATATCTGTCGTTTATCGAATAAACGTCAGTGCCGTTTCTGTCTAGGGTTATCTCCCTGTTTCCAAGTCTGTTTTTCTTTGATTTCAACAATGAAACATATTTTGCGTCTTGAATTTTGGCCTCGGTTTGATTGTCGAGCAGAGAAGTCCCTTTTGCCCCTACCGATATTAAAAGATCGGCGGTTGTTTGATATTCGCTTTTAAATATCGCGTTTTTCCATGAGGGAACGGCCTGAGGAATGGCCGGACTGATGTCCAACGAAGATATCGAAGAAATTATTAGGCCAAAAGTCGGAAACGCTCCGTTTTTGTCGTTATAAACAAAACTTGGTATCTGCGAAGTTATTTCAGAAGCCTCTATTTGGCTCGCAAGTTCAGAATAGACTTCATTTTCGCTTTCGTCAACCGAAGGCATTGTAAATTTATCCAAAAGCATTAGTTGGTAAGTGCTTTCATCAACCAATATCCCAGTATCGTTGATTGCGAGAAGATGCTTTATTCCTCTGTTTCCTCTCTCGTAATAACAATATTTAAAACTTTCTTCATAGTCCAAAGTCTTATAATAATCAAAATCCACGCAGTAATCGGTTAAGTCAAAAGCGAGGCTTTTACTGATGTAAACCGTTGTTGAAATCCAACTTGATCCGTTGTAATAAATTACATCGAAGGCCCAAAACATATTCGGAAAGCCTATTTTAAATGAGTTTATTCTATAAATCGGAGCCAGTGTCTCAATAATGGCCCCGTCGGTGTTGAACAAGACGGCGTTGGAAGTGGGCTTTCGCCAGTTTTCCTTTACGGAGTTCGCGACAACAACGTTTTTTGCATCTGAAACAATCCCATTTGCGATGTCTTCGCCCTTGGCGGAATTGACGTAATAAGGCTTTATCTCTATATTATTCCCAACGGTATTTGGATCGTCGATAGATAGGGCTATTTCTTTCGTTATGGGATTAAAAGACGAAACTCTCACTGCTCTGTCCCAAGTGGATAGAAAAGCGTCAAGGATCTCTCTCACGGTATGGAGACCGCCCATAACCAATTCTTCGCTGCTTCCCGTAAACGGTATTTGAGAAGGCCCCGAAAGATAAAACCCGGTATGGAGTATTCTCTGATTGAGTTTTGACCTCAAAAGATAAAAGGCGGTCGTCGCGTCATAAATATTTGATTGGGCGTAACCGTCGATCCATATCTCGTCAATAATCCTCGTGGGTTCTATTCCCGTAATCTGCGTGTATCCCTTTTCGGTCGAGTTCTCATATTCAAAAAGCGAAAACGTCTTTACTTCATTATCATAAGGAAAAGTTATAACGTCCCATTTTTCAAATGACAATGAGGGGTCTTTTATATAAAATATGCAAGAATCTAAGGTATCGTCGATGTTAAAAGTGGCATTTATCGGGCCAAAAACGTCGTACTCGGTTCCATTTATCGCGGTTTTCATCTTCCGCCCCCCGAAATCACCTTGCCTATTCTTTCTTTAAAAACGGCGGTCTGCGTATTTCTATTGTTTATTTCTATCTGCCTTTGCCCGGCTTTCAAACCTAAATTCGTCGCTATCGCGATAACCGCCGCAGACCCTCCGATGACTCCGCCCCCGGCAAAAGCCGCGCCGATGGATCCCGCCAACTCGACTATGTTAGAAATGGAAGTCGTTTTCTGCTGAGTGACGTTGTCGCCCGTCATGTTTACATAATTAGATCTGATAAAATTAACCCCGTTTTTTACAGCCGAGTAGGCCGCGATAAAAACCGTTGATTTTTTAAAAGTCATCACACGGTTTCCTATCGAGTTTTCGGAAGAGGAAGAGTCCTTTAATCCAGTGCCGTCTCCGATGTCGCCGTTTTTCTTTTCGGCAATCGTGACTTCATACTTAGTAGACGTTTCCATTTCCGACCCCCATGACGAGAGAAAGCAAGGTAAGCCCCGTAAGCGTGTCGACCGACTTGTTTCCCTTTAATATGACAAGTCCTGATAACGTTCTGTTTGGAGTGTAGCCTACTTTATGCATTTCCCAATTATAGAACGACCCAGGAAGGCATACAAGTATGTCACCGTCGGCAACGGGCAGAATGTCGCCTTTCGAATAATATTTTTCTGACGCGGAATCATAAACAGTAGTGTGCGTATCGGCGGAATCGATGTATAGGGAATAGCCGTTAAGGCTCAAATTGAGGCCTATGGGAACATCGCCGAGGATGCTCCTCGCATTACTGACTATAAGCCCGGCAGTTGTTGCAATCGAAGAATTGGCCATAAGAGTCACTGCCCCGCCGTTTTGATAATTCGCGAGGTATTCTTCTTTTAAAGCATAGGAATGCCTTGTGGTTCCAAAAATGTCGCTTAATACCGAATAACACCACGCTTTGTCTCTCATGTAGGCGGAAAAGGAAATGGTTACGTTCGGAAAATCAATGTAGGTTTTTCCCGTTCCGTCGCTTTCTTCATTTGTGCCCGTGTTTTCCATACTGAATACGGGATCGATGAGATCCACCGAGTAATCTGTTTCGCCTACAGTCAAGGTGTAGGAAGGGTCGAGCGAAATCCCCGCTTTCTCGGTAAAATAAAGGGTTCCCTGCATCATCAGACGGCATTCATACCCATTACCGACCGGAAGGTTAAAGTCCATCACCACTGGCGCGTTCCATACGAATCTTATACGACAGCCGTCTATTGTATCGACCAACATATTTAAATCGTGGAAAAGAGAAAACATGAGGTTATATGATACATTAAACCCTGCGGTTTTTAATACATTAGAAGACGCGGCTTCTCTTTCCGTCCAGCAGTATAACTGAACGGATTCATTATAGGTTTTTGCAACAAAGTCTGTCTGATTAACCGTCCCCTCAACCAAAAGAAGAGGCACTTCGCCTTTTACAAACTCGGTCTCGTAGTTAATTTCTTTATAAACCTTGGATTCATAGCCATTTACCGTAAGAAGAGAATCTAGTTTACTTTGAAGATATGTGCAAAGACTTTCAAGCATTTTCCACCACCCCGTCTTTCTTAAACAAAACCAAAACATTTTCGGCTGTAAAGATTCTCAGTGATTTACGTACGGTATTCTCCCACCACTTCTCGTTTGGGTTGCTTTTCCCGTTCCATTTCGGAGATATCCATTTTTCGTTTACATAGGGGGCGTACGGAGCCTTTTCCCCACCCATCGATATTGTAAAAGTGCCGTCGAGACTTACCGTTGAGATTATCGTTGACTTAAGATTTCCGGTCTTGTAGGGGCAGGCCCATTTGAGCGTAAGGGCGAGCACCTTACCTATTAGAATTATATCCATGATCAAAGCCTAAGCGTAAGTCGCGTAGTCTTCCTTGGGCTTTTTACAAATCTTTTCTGCGAATCATTATCCGTTACCGATACGCCTTCAATTAGGTATCTTTCGCCGTAAATCTCTACATAATCGTTTATGTTAAAATTTAGACCTGAAACGGTCTCTATTACTCCTCTGGTAATCTTTTTTCTTCTTCCGAAATCGTCGCTTATCGTCGTTTCAAAAGGCGAGACATCCTTGCAGTCGAAATAATCAAACTCCCTCGTCAAGGATATTTCATTCGGCAGGACGTTTGCTTTAATGAGTTTCGCCCTGTTTTTGTAACGATAATCAGAATAAATTAACATTATGACGCCTTCCGAAAGATGAGGTCACGACCCCTATTGCGCGGAGATTTGAGATTATATAAAAGGGAAAGGCGGGCATTTGCGTGCCGTCGACATTATAACCCCCGGTTGCGTATAAGTCTCCTGTCTCGATCATATATTCGAGATAATCCAAAACAGCGTTCTTTATGCCCGTTTTCTGACTATCGGAATACAACGTTTCGTCATAGGTTTGGACGCTTGTCATGTTAATGGCGTCCTCAACCCTTCTTTTCGCGGTAGCGATGATAATAAGAACGGCGTTCTCCGTATCGCTTCCCCTAATCACCTTATCAAGGTTTGTCCCCGAATGATTCAGGAAGTCGGCTTTTGTTATTTCAATGTCCATTTTCCCTCCAATTGGGAGAAGGGTTTTGCCCCTTCTCCCCCTTCAGAATGCGCTTAATGGGTTAAGATAAAGTCCATTTTGCATATAGCGTAATTGAACTCCCGCCGTCGGCGAGATCCAAAACGCTTGCTGCGTCGGCATAATCGGTTCCGGTTCCGTCGGCGGCCTTATTCCAGCCGGAGAACGTGTTACTCGATTTTGTAAACGTGTTAGCGGTCAAAGCGGCCGCGGTTCCGAGAGTCAGGGTTTGATTCGCCATAGAGCCGGAACCAGTATTGGCGTTAAATACCACCGTGTAAGTTTCAACCGCTTTTGAAACGTAGACGCCGTAAGTTTTATTGGTAGGAAGGAACAGATCGTCGAGCACCCTTGCCTTTAAAATATAAGAATCGGCGGTGTTGTTGTATTCCGGCGAAATCATCGATACATTATGATGTTTGATGACCGGGAAAGAGCAGTTTACGTTGACGTATAGGAAATTAAGCGCGACGGCTCTGGACGCTTTTGAATATCCGCCCAGTGTCCCGGTTCCGTTGCCGGAAAGGGTAATGGCACTGAAAAATCTCTTGGGCGGAACAACAATAATCGGGCTTCCTTCGTAATAGCGGACTTTGTAGGTGATTCCATTGGCCGCGAGATAATCCCCTTGCGTGATGAAACGACTAATTAAAGCCGTTTCTTTAAGGAGTTTGTCGACCCCGGTAGAAATGAAGAATACAGCATTGGGGCCAGTCGGGACTTCCTGATCTTCAAAAGCCTTTATTGCGGTGTTGAAAGCCTTAATGACGTCGTAAGTGCCTCCGTCGGCCGTAAGAGTTGCGGAGCCGACGTTTCCGACATATGCTCCCTGTGAAAGGAGCGAGAACCGAGTGGCGTCGATCTCCGGGATTTCCTGCGTGCGGGAGAACTCACTCGCGGTGTTCGCAAGAACGAACCCATTGACCTCTTCGTCTTCGCAGAAATCGATTGAGAACTTTACCCCGCGGTCATTTCTGATGGTGAAGGTCTCCCAAGATACGCTGATCGATCCCGACGGATATCCGTCCGTCCTCGAGTATGTTCCAAGGCCGGAAACGGTAATTGCGGGGACTTTGACGCTTGCTTTTCCGACAAAATCAAATTGCATAAGTTTGGGGTTACGCTCGAGAACTGCCGAGCACGCTTCTTTCGCAAACTTTTCGTCGAGAATATCCGGCAAGTATTGCACTATTTTTTCAATTGACATTTTTTCTCCTTTGCCCTAATGGGCGACTACATTCCAAAAAACTTTTTCTTAATTTCTTCTTCCTCGGAGTCTTTGAGGTTCCCGTCGGTTCCGTGGGAGCCAATGGCCTCCACTCCCCTTCTTTCGCCTTTTGACTTCCACTCGGGATGGGCGTCGACGTATTTTTTAATAGTGGTTTCCGACACTTCTTCCCCGTTCCCCCTTATAAGGGCGAGAACGTCGCCTTTGTGGACTTCCACTACTCCGAGATCGCTGAGATACTTGAGATTCTTAAAGGCTTGCGCTTCCTGAGCACTTTTTGCCAACGCCGACTTTTGCTCTTCGAGTTCCTTTTCGAGTGCTGCAATTCGATCGTTGGTTCCTTTGCGCTCCTGTTCCCTTTCCCGATTGTAAGCCGAGGAATCGCCTTCTTTGGAAGCGGTTTGCGAGACGGATTTTTCATTCCCTTTTTGGGCGTCGCCGTTTCCGGCTTCTTTAGTTTCCGTTTGCGTCGTCTCCTGCTTGGCTTCTTCCTGCTTCGTTCCTTCTTGCTTTGTTTCTTCCTGCTTTGTCTCTTCTTGCTTCGTTTCGTCTGCCATGTTGCCCTCCTATCGGCGATTGCGTCGCCACTCGTTATTGATAGTGGCGATAACGTCGCCGCTCGCTATATAGACGGGTTACGCCCGTTAGACGCTTGAGTTTTCCGTGAGGTCTACAAAATCATTTTCGCCCGCATAGCAATTTTCGCTTAGCGGCGAAGAATAGAACGCGATGTAGTTTTTCCCGTTTATTTTGAAATTGTTTTTCCCTTCGCTTGTTCCGAAGCCGACGAGATAGTGGCTTTCAGATCCGTTTTCGCCCGTAAGGGTGATGAACTGAACCTTGTTTTTCTTGAAATCTTCCCAACTGGAAAACCCCGTCTGCCTCTTTGAATAGAAATCAAGAGTGCTGCCGCCTTTGGAAAGGTGTTTATCGGGACTCCCCTCGAGTTGCCAATCACACGAGGCTACGCCATAGCCCCAGTGGTCGCTTCTTCTGTAAACGCCTTTTTCCGTATACCAGTATTCACTCGACACGTTCCCGTCTCTATCGAATGACACATGGTCGGGTTCTTTATCCAGGGGCTCAGAATAAGAAAACGTCGTTTTGGTGTCGAAGAAGAAAGTCTTTTCGTCGGCCTTTGACGCATCGGCTTCCCTGGCGTCTTCAACCGCCTTATCCGCTCTTCTTTCGAGTTCCGCGAGGTAATCACCCTTCTCGTTGTTTTTAATAGCCTCCGCGTAATCCCGTCTCGCTTTAAACGCCTTTTCAGCAAGCCCCCATTCGGATTCGGCCGCGAATTCTGATTGGGTTTTTACCTCCGTAATCTTTGCTTCTTTTTTGAACCCCGGTTTTTCCCTTTCGTAATTTCTCGAAAGATAATCGTCTTTCAGAATCAGTTCCCGAAGTTCGGATTCCGCGGCGTTGACTTTTCCCGCAATGGTTTTGTAAGACGGAAGACCCGGAGGCTTTCCCTTGAGCATTTCTTCGGGGGATATTCCAAATCTTCTTTTGAAAATCGTCGCATATACGGGCTTGGTAAGCGATTCCTCGGCTTGAGCGTATTGCCCGCTTAATTCCATCTGTGTTTTTTTCGAACGGATGTATCTCTCAAGGTATCTTTGCTTCCCTCTGTCCTTCTCGGCTTTGATGGACTGTTTCCGCGACGGTGAGAAAAGTTCGTTATCATCAGACACCGGGGAAAGTCTGTGCCGACAATTCCATCTCGTAGTCAACCTTACGGGGGCGGCAATGATATCTTCAACCGCCACTAAGTCGGGATACTCGGATTGATATTTTTTTAGAACATAGACTTTCCCTTGAAAGGCGGCGTGATCCTTCGCGGAATCGGCGTAAACGTCGCACCGCCATAGTTTATTTCCGCTTTGGAGCATTTTTTCTGTTTCCTTTGAATTGATGTCGACTTGTATTTCCGCATTGACCGCCGACTCCAAACCGACCTTTTTGCTTTCGTAAACCTCATAGGGGGGGTTCTTTTCCGCGGCCACCATTACGGCTTCCGTAAGGCTTTTTTTCTTCAAAGCCCCCGACGCTATCAAGGAAATCATCGCTTCTTGACTTCTCAATACCATCTCACCCATTTTCCCCATTACTTCGTTTGAGTCGATGGGGTCGAGTTTTAATGTCCGATAGACGTCTTTGGTGATTCCGGCCATATCCGTCTTATGCGAGACGATTATCTTAAGAAGCCTTTTTTTCAGTTCTTCCGACTTACTTTTTTGAAATGAAGCCCATTCCTTTTGGCTTGATGAAAGGGAGGTAAATGCCACCGCCAATAACGCCGAGCGCATTTCGTCCGCGACTTCTCTGTATCTTGATGCGAGACCGACGGAAAAATCTACCTTATCCATCAAAGTCCTAACGAGGAGAAGTCAACGGCGGAAGACGAGGCCTTCGCTTCCTTAAGCCTTGCGACCTCCTTTTCCTTGTCCTCATTCGACAGACTGTCGCCCCAAAGTTCTGAAACAAACATCTCCTCTGATATTCCTCCCGACTGATAAAGAGGCAACAACGATTCTATACGGCTTTCAAACGACGCGTTGGCATATTCGGGAAAATCAACCGTGAAATCCGTTTTTGAATAAAGAGCGTCGGCGTCCTGCCTTAGTTCGTCGCAGGCAAGAACGATATTGAGTAGTTTTGCAATGATTTTTCCTTCGATCCCGGCAAATCTGGCCACGGTCTTGGAGGTTATCTTTTCTTTTTCCCTCTGCGCAAGGTCGGTAGAGTTCCGCGCGACATCCAGCCCTATGGTGGCCATCGAGAGAATCCCCGACAGGGCCCTCTGCATAACCTCGATTGCATAGGTGTCTATTTTAGAAAAATCAATATCATAGAAAGAACTGTGCGGAGCCTCGGGGATTCCGGCAAGGCTCTCGGCCGTTTTATAATAGATGTATTGCTTTCCGTATACGCCGGGTTTCATTTTCTGCCCGGTGTTCGCGTCCACTTCCAACGAGGCGACGTCGATATACTCGACGGGGGTCATCGCCCGCATTATCGAGGCTTCTTGGCTTACCGCTTGGTCAAAATCGTCAAAGAGGTCTATCTTGCCTCTGAAGATTGACGTCCCCCTCTCTGTCTGACTGTCGAAATTATAGATACACGGGGTCGCCAACATAAAAGAAATGTTGTTGAACCTAAGGGACTTAAGATTTTTTGTCTCGTCCAAAGCGGACAGATCGACTTCTTTGAGATTATCTCCTGTAAGACAAAAGAGGTTATATTTGATTACGGCGCAGGTTTTTTCTCCGTCCTCGTCTTCAATTTTTTCCGTTGACCTTTCTTCTAAAAGTTGATAGACATGCCCGTTTTTTCGATAATACCTTTTTCGGGTTATCGCCGTGCAGACGGATCCTTCGAAAACAAAATCGCACTCCGTTCCAGGAACATATTCGATTATAGGAAAATCAAACCTTGGGACGATATTCACAAAAAAGGCCCCGTCACCCAACACCGCCATCAGTTTAATCTGATGCGACAGAATTGACTTGAAATTGTTTAAGTCAAGTATTTCGATTGCCCTTTCGGCTTTTGCTTCGTTTTCCATGCCCGAGGGCTTGATAAGGGTGGGATACGAAACACAATTATCAATAGTGTCGATTATCATCCTAGGGAGGCCTGAGTGGGTCTTCTTGACACCCTCCTCGTTATTCGTATACCAATAATAGTCTCTGAAGTTAGGCCTTATATCGGCACTGAGATAATGCCTCTCGTTCATCAGCCTTTGATAAAAATACCGAATGACGTCGCCATTTCCGCTATACCAGGCTAGGTTTTCATATTGCTCTCTTTCCAGATTCTCATCGTTAAGATGAAGAACCTTGTTTTTTAAAGACGGGTCGGTTATGCCAAAAACTTCGACGTCTTTAATTCCGAGCCACATTTGCATCCTTTGTTTTAGATAGTTACCCAGTCCCATTTTTTAGACCTTCCTATTGAGCCGTAACATATTATTAACTAATGAGTAACATAATGAGTCGTAGTAGTCCATCTCGGGTTGATTCTCATCCTCGGGGAGACCGTCCTTCCCATAGGTGAGTTTTGCCAAAGCCCGTATGTAAATTATACATCTTGGGGCAAAAGTCAACCGTTTGCTTCCTATCAAGATAAGGAGGAGTTCCATTCGGGCCTTTCTCCCTTGATCTTTTCCAAACTTTGGAACCTCACCCACGGGGGCGTACACGCCTTTTTCTGCGAGAGATTTTCTCAAGGTGGAAAGCATTAGTTGGATAGGGCCGTAGGAATCGAGCCATATAGCCCTCAGCCTTCCCTTGTTTATGAGCGATTCCGCGAAAAGCGCAATGAACGACGACATCTCCGCCACTAAGGCGTTTATTTCCGTTGATTTGCAAGTGAGCGTATCGATGATCTGGACTTCCGAATAGTCTCTCGAAAACCCCGCTATTGTGATTACCGTGCCTCTTTTTATCTCATTGTTTCCAATATCGATTCCGATCTCATAAGACTCATAGCCGTCCTTATTAAGGCCGTCGGGAGCCAATGCCCCGTCTTTTTTAACAAGTCCGTCGGGGTAATCCCTGTCGCTTAATTCCGAGGCGAAGATCGCGCCTTCCGCCTTTCCCCTCAGCCCGAGAATCTTTATATTATAATAGTGAGAATTAAGCGGATAGATCTCGGAAGCCTTTCTGATCTTCTCGTCCGTCATCACGGGGTTGTCTTTCATGTTCCAATGGAAGTAATACCACCCCTCTTTATCCGGGGATTTTACTATATCGGCGAGTGTTGTAGGGGGCACCTTTCCCAAAGGTTTGCAATAGTTGATATAGTCTTTATATATGAAATGGTCGGGGTCGTCGCCGTTTAGCGTCCATACCGTAAAGGGGTGGTCGATAGAGGTCTGCCTCGCGAAACATTCCCTTATAAAATCCTCGTCTGCAACATTGACCTCATCTACTAAAATGCAACTGATGGTTTTCCCCAGTATCTTCTCCCATGCGTTTTTTTTATCATAGCCCGCCAGAAGTATCTTCCCTTCTTTTCCCTTTATATTAAGATATGCGAGATAGGTATTCCCGATAGCCCCTTTTGAAAGGGTGAATATCCCGGGGTAGGCCGATAGAAGCCCGCACCCGTTGGATTCCAATATGTTATCGGTTATCGCATCTAGATCCCTCGCCGCTATCAGATGGACTAAATCGTCGCTTTTCAATACCCTCAGTATGAAGGCCGTTATCGCGCATACCGTTTTAGACGACCTTACCGTGCCTTCGAATACCTCGAGTCTCGTATCGTCCCTTTCGGCCAATGCCAAAGCCTGTACATGCTTATCGGTGAGGTGAATCATCCGTCCACCCCTTCCACCTTAATTCCTTTAAGTTGATCGAATATGCCCCCAATGTTCTCCATCGTCTTAGTATCGATGACTTGCTCAACCGTTTCTCTCTGCCCCAGATATTGTTGCCCGAGCCATTTGCACATCATCGCGTTTCCGCTTTGAGCCGCGTTGAACTGCATTTTTCTAATATCCAACTTCCCCTCTGCAAGTGCCTTATAATAGACCTCGTTAAACCGTTTGTTGTTCCGAAGTTCGGATGGGTCGACACCCAAAAGATAGGCCACCTCATGTAACCCGCATTGGAGGTGACCCCATTCGATAACCTTTCCTTTAACCTCCTCGTCAAGGTCTTTTCTCATATACGCTTTTTTACCTTCTATCTTTTTATATGCTCTATATATACAAAATTGGGGATATTTCCCTTCAGTTTTATTAATATACAAAAAAGAAGGTTTTGTCAACCCCTTTTTTGAAATCTAAAAACCTTCTTGCAATTTATTTAACCGCTCTTACACCCGCAAGACTTTTAACTGCTATTACGCCTCTCTTTCTTCGGTAAATATCACCTTATGGTTTGAGTGAGGGTTAAAGGCGTTTTTCTTAGTGGCAGAATATTCTTCTATCAATTTCTTCAATCCTTCGGCGTAATCTTCCTCGCCTAACAATTGGGAAATATAGTCGTCCAATTCCCCCCCTCCTCCGGCCTTGCCTTTTACGATCTTTTCCTGAATGGCTATAAAATCGATAAGCATATGACTGAAGTCGTCCAAAGAGAACTCCGTCATTTCATTTTCCTTTTTGTTGATTATTTTTGATAAAATAACCTTCATTTTCTCTCCTTTGCGATTCCGTTCTTCTCTTCCGGCGGTTTATAGTCAGAAAAGAATTTCTCCAATATGATGATTTGGTTACGCGATATCTCGTGATAGCATGCGACAAACTCATCCATCGTGCCGAGATAAGAATCCACCTCTGTTTCAATCGCGCCGAGAGCCTCTATTTCCTCGGCGGGTTTACTCCCGTATTTGGCTTCGTCGGCGCGAATCAGTCCTTCTTTAGAAACTAGGGGACGCCCGTCTTCTCCGAGAAAAGCATACTTGTTTATTATCTCGTTTTTCTTTTCTTCATAAAAATTAACGTCGGCAAGAAGGCTTTTTGAGGTCTTGTAGGCCTTAAGGGAAACCCTCCCTTCACACGGCATGTTGCCGATGGCATTAAGCACGTTTGACGCACAGTAGATTTCAAAAAGAGTTGATTTCATTTTGTTCCCTCCTTTTTATTTTAAGATCCTCTTTTGCCCTACTTGTTTTTACTCCATTTTTTGCGTAAATCCATTATGACCGCTTCCGCCTTTTTCCCCTCCTCGTCTAATTCATGAGGCTCCTCGCGTGCAGGCGCGTTATATTCAATCAAATCTTTTTCTAATCTATTCTCTCCTATACTATACTGGGTTGACCGTTGGTCTACCATTGGTATACCAGGTTCAAAAGCCTCCTTTTCGGCGTCTAAAGTGTAGGCTCCGTCACTCTTGATATAAAGCAGATTTCTCTCCTCCGTATAAGGCGTGGATCTGTGCCTATCGCTTCTTAAATAGTTGTTGATGCGCCAATGTTTAACGACGAGAACCCCCGACGGAAACTCGATAATGAACGATTTGGCGAGAAGGATTTCCAAATCATCCCCAACGGCTCCGATCATTCGCATTATCTTTTTCGGCGAATTGATGAAACCGTCGTCGTCCGCGTTCATCGAGAGATGAAAATACAAACATTGAGTGGACGTCGGCATCGACAGAAAGGCGTCGCTCTCCGTTATTGTTCTCGCGAACATCCTTTTATCGGCCATTCTCTACCTCTTTGATGAGTTCTTCTTTTGTTAAACATTTTGGATCGATCCCCGTCCCCAATTCGCGGTATTTTCGGCATAGTTCTTGGTAATCGTCCTCTTTTTTGGGGAGAAGATCGGAAGAGTAGAAATGCACGATGTTTTTTTCATATTCTCCGAAAACAAGTTTCATTTGCCCATCGAGCGATTCGTCGAGGCTCACCGATGTCACAAACCTATGAATCTGGTCTTTCGTAAGATCGCCGTTTGCGAGAGCGGTGTAAACATGCGACAAGGTCTTTCTCGCTAAGAAAAAGTCGTCGTCCTCGTAGGAAATCGGGAGATAAGTCCCTTCGGGTGTGGTGGTTATCCGCCTTTTAAGAACCCTTCTGAGAACCTTTCTATCATTTTGCACTTCTTTTATTGATGAGTATTCCGGCAAATGTTTTATTGTCTCTTCATCTTTTTGAACGTTTTTCTTGCCTATGCAGTAAGTTTTGAGATAATCGTATAAGTGCCACTGCCTCGGTGTAAGAGTTATTTCCATAGACCCCCCAATTTTCCCCTAGGACGCGTTTTTCCTTGTCATAGGTAATTCCTACCGACTAAACTTCTAAAACCTTCTACGGTGCGGCCCTGTTCGAAACCGAGCCATTTTTGTTCGCATTCTTTCTGCAGAAACCTTTTTAAATCATCTCTTTTTCCGTGCAAAGCGTTGTGGCATTCTAAGCAAAGATAGACGAAAAACCCGTTTTCCTCGCTCATGCTTCTTTTCGGCCCGCCATAAATATGGTGTTTTTGTGTTTGAGCGTGCCTTTTACAAAGATAGCAGATTCCCGGCCTCGATTCTAAAATACCCATCTTCATCTTTCCGCTTCTATCTCGGCCCCGTTCACTCTATAAACGGCCAAACGTCTTATTTTTCTACAATATAGAGGAAAGGTCTCACATCCCCTTTTTTCTAAGCAATCACAGCAGAAAACCTTTTCGGCGAAAGCGGAAAGATCATCGCCGTCTTCCGTAAGTTCCCCGTTTTCGTCAAAATAGTCTTCTTCGAGTGAGGAACATGAGCGACATAGGACTTTTTCCCCTTCTCCAAAATCGATGGGCAAACCTTTCTCGGTGTTTCGCTCGCAAATCGCGCATTTCATTTCATCCGCCCGGCGTCTTTCTCTGATCCGATTTCGGGAAGCGCAAAGGGAACCGCAAACTCCCCCGTCTTCCCTATGAGTCTTTTTTCGAAAGCCTCATATCTTTCATTTTCTTCCATGTAAAGAAGAAAAGCAAGATAATAGGATGCGTAAAGGGCTTCGTCTTGACTTTGAAAAACGGCTTCGGCGTATTTCTCTGACGTATTCTCCGAGACATAGGACTTGATGAATCTGGTTCTCACGTCTTCGTCTGTTATTCCCTTATCGTCCAATATGCCGTTGGCCTCGCAAGAGAGGGAGTTGTTAAAGGCTTCGTCCATTTCTCCTGCCTCTATACACGATTTCGAGTTGGCTATTTCGTGTCTTTCGCAGTTTCCAATGACCTTGAGGCACGCTCCGACAAGGGCGTTTTTAACGATTTTCTCATTACGGCACCCGCTCAAAAGACCGATTCCAAAATCTTCCGCCGACCAATACTCCCACCACGCGTCCTCGTCCCCGTCCATTGAGGGTTTGATTTTCAAAATTAGCATTTTCCTTGCGACGTCGATTGACGAAATCGTAAGAAAAAGACGCATTTTATTGTAGTCGAAGATGAGCCATGATTTTCCCCAGAAAGTTTCTTTAAGATAATTTTTCAAAATAAAATTTAAATCGAATTTGCAGACTTTCGTTGATAAAGCGTTCCCCATTTTATCCTCCTATTTTTCGCTGTTTGAAACGTCGCCCCATTCTCTTTCGTATTGGTTTTCAAGAAGCCTCAGTTGGAGTTTTGTGACGTTGATAAATTCCTGATTCGCGCTGTAAATCGCTTCGGCGACATCCCTTTTGAAACGGAGGTCGGCCACTTCTCTTAATCCGTAAACCACCTTGTCAATCAGAGTGACGGCCATCCCCCCGTCTTTCAGTTCGAGGGATTTTTTGGAAAGCGACATTTTGTAGTCCCTTTCCGCCTCCGCGAGTGCCGTTCCGGTTTCGGAAAGCCTTTTTATAGCCACCGTGAGTTCTCGGCTTTTCCCTTCAATCTGCTCGTAGAGTTCCATTTTCAGAACGGGAGATCGGGGTCGCTGAATGCAAGGGCCGACTTTCTAAATCCGGGCCCCTCGACCTTCTCTTCCTTTTTCTTCGAAGATAGAAAGTCCACCCTTTGCGCGCTAATCTCTATTTTTTCTCTTTCCCCGTCGCTTCTTGTAACCAGTTTCCCGGAAACGCCGACCAAATCTCCTTTTTTGCAATACTTGCCAACACTGTCGGCGACGGTTTTGAAACAAACGACGTCAAAGAAATAGGTTGTTTCATTTTCTTCGTCGTCCGCTATGCGAAAAGCACAGAAACTTTTCTTATCCTCTGAAGACGGTTTGTAAAAGGGATCTTTCGTAATTCTTCCGGTAATGTTAACGCTGTTCATTCTGAGTAATTTCCTCCCTCGTCCTTTGACGATTGGTTTTTTTGCGTTTTCTCCGACAGACGTTTCTCAATTCCGTCGAGTTCTTCCTCGGTGGGGGTTCCGTTCCCCTTATGCGTCGCCGAGTATTCCTTATAGGCCGAGTCTCCGTATTCCCTTATGAGGTTTTTGTATCTCTCCCTAAGTTTATCAATAGAAAGCGGCGAATCGTATGCGCCATTATGCGATGTTTCAAACGCGGTTTTTTTCAAGGTTTCGTTGAAAATGTTCAAACCGATTATCCTGTTACTATCGTCGTATGTAATGCTTTTTAACGTGAACTTGTCTCTTACGCTCTGAAAATCAACTATCCAAATAAATGGAGAGGTATATAATTCCCTTCCGATGCCCCAGTTCACGCAGGCTCTCTTAAATGAGTCTGACGCTTCGCCCTTTTCCTTTTCGGTTTCGCTCTCGGCTCCGGCGTCCCATTTGGTAACCCACTGATTGAGTTTGTAAGACCAAATTGATACTCCGCAATAAACAACATTCTTTATCTGTTTATGCTCTCTTTGCCAAAAACCCTTTCCCACCACCTCATCGAGTAGAGTCATGTCAACTCTCGCGTCTTTGTACAAAAGCAAAGAGAAACCTTGAACATTTCCATCTTTGTCTTTCTTGACGTTTCCAACCCTAACGTCTATTTCATCGGCTTTCAATGTGCGGAAATCCAAAGGAATGTCGGTGAGAATGGCCAGACAATCGTTGGCTTTCTTTAGTTGCTCTTTAAGCGTTTCTATGCTTTCTTGTTCTTCGTTCATTTCCCCTCCTTAATCCTTATGGCAACGGTCTTGGCGATTTTTTCTTCCCAGAACTCAGGATGATCTTTCTTCAACGAAACCTCGTCGAGAACCTGAATGCTCTTTTCCTGCGTGTATTGCTTCAAAATGTCTTCGGGAATCTCCTTTTTCACGGAAGAAGCCCTTATGACCTTGGAAATGGTTATATCGTCGTTTTTCCACATTTCTAACCCACTCTCGAGAAAGGCGTTTTTCAGTTCGGTTTCTTCTTCTTTTACTTTTTCCTCTATTTTCAAAAGAGCGCGCTTTTCCTCGACAAACTCGTCCAATAACTCCAACGCTTTCTCTTCAAAGGCTGTCGCGGCCGTAGGTTTCGCAAGGATCAGAGCCATGGTTTCATCTTTTGACAAATAAGACTTTATAAGGGCGGCGCATTCGACCTCGTTTTTCAAAGGCATATCAATCCATTTTGCGGAATCCTCCCTTATCCAGAGGCATGCGGCGGAGTCGCACTTTTCTTTTAGGGCGTTTTGGTATAACGAAAGTTGCCAAATGAGCGGATTTTCATGGATCTTGTAAACGGTTTTTATGTCAACCAGAACCTTTTTCCCTTTGTATTTAACAATCAAATCGAGTGTCCCCGCATAATCTTCCGTCCATACCATTTTTTCAGAATCGAGAATTTCAAACCCCATTTCTGCTTTGATTTTCAGGTATTGTTCAAAAAACGCTTCTTCTTTCCCGCCAAAACTTTCGGGGGCAATCACGACGCCGTTTTTTTCAAAAAGGGAAATATCTTCGTGAATCTTTTTCCCAAACTCCGCGGCCTTTTTCAAAATTGCTTGGGGGATATTCGAGTAATCATCGGGGAAAAGAAAACCTAAAATATCGTGAACTGACGGAAAAATCTTTGTTCCCTCGGAGTAAACGTGCGTCGATGGGTCGAAGTTCATTTTTTAACCCCTTTTATGAATTTGATGTATTTTTTGGGAACTTCAACCAAACATTTGAAGGGGTATTTTTTCCCCAAAATAGTCTCGTCCACCCCGTCGATCCCCTCAATGGAGACGAGCGTCAGTTTTCTTCCCTTCTCCCTTACGACTCCAATCGTTCCTTTTTTAAGCGATATTTCTTTTGACAGAAGTTCTTTCCCGCCGTCCGCATCTGGTTCTGATTCGTAAGACTGTACAATTTTGACGCTTTTCTTTATATAACATTTTTCCATTTTCATTCTCCTTTTTCCTTTTTAATCTCCCTTACTTTTACAAGATGCAGGTCAAACATCTGCTTAAACAAAAGAACCATTTCTTCCAATCCTTCATAATTTTCGCTAAATAATTCGATAGAACCGTTTTTGACAAAAACATTGGTTTTTCTCGAATGCCATACATATTCTTTATCGGCGTTTTTTTCAAAATCCAAAGAAAGAAGTTGCTGAATTGATCCGATATAGATGAAATCTAATTGGCGGTAAGTCATTCTTTGTCTAAAATTGCGCGAATTTTCGCAACGGTGGCTCGTCTTAATGGACGCCGACCGTTCTCAATTCTGTTAATAGTAGCGGTCGTGACTCTCGCCGCTTTGGCAAAAGCCTTCTGCGATATACAATGTCTGGCCCTGTAGATGATTACTTCGTTATCAGATATCACTTGCTTTGTTTTTTTTCTCATCCTCTCACCTGCGACTTAGCGTAGTCGCGCTCACGTTGCTCACGAATGAAAGTACGGTAAGCCCGAGCCCCCCACCATTCTCCGAGATCATCAAGCCTTGATTTCTCTGAGCATCCAGGCTTACGCCTCCGCGCTAGTTCGTGGTAACCCGCGCTGATTGCTAACTCTTCCTCTAATGTTAAGTCTTTTGCATCTCTTAAATCGCTCATTGTATCTCCCCCTTTGTTTTTATACCTAATTATACCACGCTTTAACGGTTTTGTATCAACTATTTTAAATATTTTTTTATTAATTTAAGAGCATTATTGTTTGTGCTATTTTTCCATGTCAATCAGATTTAAAATCTTTCGAACGGTAAGTGCCGACGGGCTTGCTTTCGCATGTTCAATATTGAAGGCCGTGACCTTTGTTATTTTGCATAAATTGGCAAACTTCTGAATTGAGATATTATTCTGCGCCCGATAATCGAGTATTCTGTCGGCAAGTTCTTTTAATTCCTGTTGATCTTTCATTAATTTTCTCCTTTTCCCTTTCGGGTTATATAAAATCTTCTAGTCCCATCTTTACTATCTGTAACTTGAACACCATTTTCGTAAAATTCAGCAAGTTGCTCTTCGGATATGGCGTCGACGTTTAAAACACCAAATAATTTTGTAAAATCGCGTATAAAGTCAATATCGGTTTTAGAATGATGATCGCCAAGCCGTGCCAGTTTTAGAGCGGCAGAATTAAGAATATCTCTTTTGAGCGTACGCCCTTTGCCAGTGACGATCTCGAGGATGATCCGAGACTCCCCGCGTGAAATGGCGGTGTCCAGCCAGGGGTATTGCCCAGAAAGCAAAATTT